>Ga0209612_1000010_pt1 | contig 276359 bp, 227 predicted proteins | sample BioC12SIPDNA_FD_185746 | JGI IMG/M metagenome (GOLD analysis project Ga0209612, IMG submission 185746) | Anaerobic biogas reactor microbial communites from Washington, USA - Biogas_R1_B C12 SIP DNA (SPAdes) (version 2) | ecosystem: Engineered > Bioreactor > Anaerobic > Unclassified | place...
ACATCGTGGTCAGCCCGGCGCTGGACATCGGGATGGCCGCCAATGTTTATATCGGTCTGGCGGTCTGCAGCCACGACACCGCGATTGTGACGGGCGCCGAGTTCTCGAACGTTTCGACGACCGGCAATGTGACGGGCGCCTGGCAGACAGCCGAGATCGGTATCGCGCAGCCGGCAGGCAACTCGGCAGAGGCGATGTACGTGACGATCGAGGACAGCGCCGGCAAGAGCGCGACGGTCGTGAATGCCGATGCGGCCATCACCGTGCGTCCCTCGTGGCAGGAATGGGCGATCCCATTCAGTGATCTGTCCGGCGTGAATATGGGCCGCGTCGAGAAGATGATCATCGGCAGCGGTAGTGCCACCGCTCCAGCCGCCGGCGGAAGCGGCACGGTTTACATCGACGACATCGGCCACGGCCGGCCCGCAACGACCGAGTAACGCGCCGCGACGAAAACCGAAGCGTTGCACCTGCGAACGCCACAACTATCAAGGGGCTGCAAGCACCACTTGCGGCCCCTTCTTCTATGCGCCTACACAGCTCCTCGGCCATGGGAGAGGCGGATTGATGCAGCGGCCGGTTCGTGGTAGGATTCGGGGGCGGCCGGATCGAGGCTGCGGCAAACACAGGGCTCAGACAACGGGAGGTGACCATGCGTTCGGGCACGAAACAGCGATGGATTCCGGTGTGTTCTCTGATCTGTCTCGGCGCGGCGGTCGCCTCGGGGGCAACGGTGCCACTGGGCGAGCTGGACCTGACGAAGATGTCTACCGGGTGGGGCAAGCCCCAGGTCAACAAGAGCATCACCGCCCGGACGCTGTCGATCGGCGGGCGCACGTTCGAAACGGGCGTGGCGACGCACGCCGAATCGATCTGCTACATCGCCCTGGACGGCAGGACCGAACGGTTCACCGCCTGGGTGGGCGTCGACGACGCCACCGGACCTCGCGGTTCGGTGCGGTTCAAGGTCTTCGGGGACGGCAAGGTGCTGTTCGACAGCGGCCTGATGACCGGCAACGACGAGGCCAAACGCGTCGACATCTCGCTGGCAGGCGTGACGCAGATGATCCTGCTGGTCAGCTCCGGCGGCGACGGCGTCGACTACGACCACGCCGACTGGGCGGGCGCCGAGTTCATCGTGGGCGGCGACGAGCCCCAGACGCTCGATGCGCCGAAACCTCCTGCCGAGGAGAAGGTGCTGCTAACGCCTAAGCCGGGCCCGGCGCCGCAGATCAACGGGCCGAGAGTCTATGGCTGCCGGCCGGGGCATCCATTCATCTATCGCATCCCCTGCACGGGCGCGCGGCCGATCGCGTTCACCGCCGCCGGACTGCCCGAGACGCTGCGGCTCGACGCGGGCACGGGAATCATCACGGGCGCTGCCCCTGCCAAGCGCCGTGAATACGTCGTGACACTCGAAGCGAAGAACGGCCACGGCAGCGACCGACGCACCTTCGCGATCATCGTCGGCGACACGCTGGCGCTGACCCCTCCGATGGGCTGGAACAGTTGGTACATCCACTACTACCACGTCACCGAGGAGCACATGCGAAACGCCGCCGACGTCATGGTCCGCTCGGGCATGGCCGACTACGGATACAGCTACGTCAACATCGACGACTGCTGGATGAAGAAGCGTGATGATGAGCCCTACCGCGACGCCGACGGCGCGATCCTGCCCAACGCCAAGTTCCCCGACATCCAGGGCATGGTCGAGCACATCCACAGCAAAGGTCTCAGGGCGGGCCTCTACACCGGGCCGGGGCCCTGGACCTGCGCCGGGTACGTCGCCAGCTACGAGCACGAGCGGGTGGACGCCGAGAAGTTCGCTGAGTGGGGGTTCGATTTCCTCAAGCACGACTGGTGCTCGTACAGCGCGGTCGCCGGCGGCACGGATCTGGAGCACCTCAAGCGGCCGTATCAGTTGATGGGCGACATCCTCAAGAGCGTAGACCGGGACATCATCCTGAACCTGTGCCAGTACGGGATGGGCAACGTCTGGACTTGGGGCGGCGAGGTCGGCGGGCACTGCTGGCGCACCACGGGCGACCTGGGCCTCGAACAAGGCGGGCTGCTGCCCGGCTTCTATCAGATCGGCCTGAGCAACGCCCGGCACTATGAGTACGCCCGGCCGGGACAGTGGAACGACCCCGACTACATCCTGATCGGCCACATCGGCAACGCCCACCAGCACGATGAGCCGCCCAAGCTCACCACACTGACGCCGAGCGAGCAGTACAGCTACATGTCGATGTGGTGCCTGATGGCCGCCCCGCTGTTCTACTCGGGCGACATGCGCTATCTCGACGAATTCACCCTCAACGTGCTGTGCAATGCCGAGGTGATCGACGTCGACCAGGACCCGCTGGGCATCCAGGCCAGGCCGCTGGTGCAGGACGACGAGACGCTGATCCTGGCCAAGGCGATGGCCGACGGCTCGATGGCGGTGGGCCTGTTCAACCTGGCCGAGTTGCCTCGCGAGATGGCGGTCGACTGGTCGCTGCTGGGCCTGTCGGGCAAGCGCCTCGTGCGGGACCTCTGGCGGCAGAAGGACCTGGGCACGTACGACGGCCGCTTTACCGCCAACGTATCGCGCCACGGCGTGGCCCTGGTCCGCCTGATCCCCCAGCCTTAGGCCGTATTAGCATGCGTGGGTGGCAGCCTCAAAGCGTAGTACAACGGAGCTTTGGGGATGGTCCGCGTGTGGCGGATGAGTGGCACATACGTACGGAAAGGCCTCTGCGATGCGGTCCATCCCCAACTCCTGCGGAGTTGAGGCTGCCACCCCTCGTTGTTTGCGTCCTCAAGGGAGCGCTGCCCTGAAGTCCTGACAGACACACTGCCATGCGGGTTGGCGATATTTCTTGCAGCAGACCCCGTTCTGCCGATAGAATGACAGATGCCACGATGCAACGCGATCAGGCACCCTGACTGGCATACCATACCGGGTGCGCCCGGAGACGAGTGTGTAGAGACGATAGGTCTGGGTAAGCGCTTCCCGAGAACGTGGAGGACCATGTCATGCGGAAGTCGAAGGCGTTCACACTGATCGAACTACTGGTCGTCATCGCCGTCATCGCCGTGCTGATGGGGATCCTGATGCCGGCGCTGGGCAAGGCCCGCGAGCTGGCCCAGGGCGCCGCCTGCAAGGGCAACCTGAAGAACTACACCATCGGCATGGCGATGTATCTCGACGACAACGACCGCAAGTTCTGCATGCCCGAGATGTGCTACTTCTCCAAGCTCACCGCCTTCCCGGGCGAGTCGTATCTGTCGGACCATCTGCACATGCGCTGGTGCAACGGCGACGTCGAGCTGAAGAGTCACCCCGAGTGCGGCGGAATGATGGCCCGGTACATCGCCGATGCCCGCGCGTGCATCTGTCCGACCTTCAAGAACCTGGCGGTGCGTCACAGCGACGACCAGTTCTTCCTGGCCTACGGCAACAACATCAAGAACTACGAGCCCTGGTACAACTACACGATGAACGCCTACCTGGGCAGCGCCAACGCCGACGTCAAAGAGAGTCGCGTCCTCAAGGACACGGACATCAAGCACCCGGCGACGACGTTCTCCTTCACGGAAGAGAGCGCTCGCGTGGATACGGCGTACAACGCCTCGGGGCTCAACGACACGTTCATGATCCCGGGCAGCGATTCGATGATCAAGGGCTGGCTCAGTCAGGTCGGAGGCAATGTGCGGGAGGTCATCCCGGGGCCCGAGGGGGTCGGGCAGTTCTACGATGTGATCGCGGGCTTCCACCACGCCCCATCCGGCGACAAGCTGGGCGGACGCGGCAACTGCGCGTTCCTCGATGGGCACGTCGAAGCCTTCTCCCGCGCCGAGACGTTTTACTACGCCTATCCGAAGAAATGACAACCTCGTGTCAAATCCGAAATCCGAAACTCGAAATCCGAAACAAGCCCGAAATCCGGAAACTCAAATGAACGAAACGCGGACGCTGTGCCGAACCCCGTTTCGGATTTGAGGCTTGGCGTCCTCGGACTTGTTTCGGATTTCGTATTTCGTGTTTCGAATTTCTGTTCAGTCGTCGTAGCCGGGCGAGCCGCCGGGTTCGGCGCTGGCGCGCCAGGCACCCTTCTTGTCGAGGGTGGCCGAATCGGCGGTCAGCGGGTCAATCACCGTCAGCGAGTAGCCTTCCCCATCGGTGAGGTCATACCATCCATCCTTGTAGCGGAAGGCGAGGATCGTCTGGCCGGCGGCATCAAGCAACTCGATGCGCTCGCCCGCGTTGTTCAGACTGCCTTCGTACTGGCCGACTACGGGCGACTGATCCCCGTAGCGCGCCTCGAACACCGCAATATCCTTGACGATCAGAACATACGTACCCGAATCGAGCGTGACATCGCCGAAGGTGAAGTCGATCCCATCGGTGAAACTCACGAGACGGAGATTGATCGGCTCAGAGCCGATGTTGAGCAGCTCGATGTATTCGGCGTTCGGATCGACAGGATGATACATGATCTCGCTGATCCGCAGGCTCTCCGCCACCGGACCGACCGCGTAGACCGCCTCGTTCAGTGCGCTCCAGGTGTTGCCGCTCTGGGCTCTGGCGCGGACCATCGCGCTGGCGTCGAGCCGGATCGGGCCGGCGTAGCGGACCGCCGTCGCCGCGACGCCGCTCGCGATGTTTGCCCCTCCCTGGGACGCGGCCAGCTCGACCGAGATCAGGAAGTCGGAGCTGTTGGCGCCTGCGTTGAGCCCCTGGATCGCCAGGAGGTTGCGGCCCAGGCGGAGCCGGCTGATATGGCTGGATAGGTCGAACCTCTCGAACTCGATCGCGTCGAGATCGGAGTGGTTGTCGGTGGCGCCCGAATTCCACGCGGGCGTCCCCTCGAACATGACGCGCTGGACTTCGACGCCGTTGAGGTAAGCGATGAAGCCGTCGTCGTACCGCGCCTTGAGCGTCAGGCCGCCGGCGTATTGGAGCCCCTCAGGAGTGACGTCGAACGGAATGCGGATATAGCAGCTCTGGTTGCGGTTGTACATCTGGGTCTGGAGGTCGATGTCGAAGAACGCCTCATAGCCGGTGCTGCGTTCGAAGCCGACGCCACCGGAGCCGGCGATCCAGCCGGAATCGTCGAAGTCCACCTCGCTGCGCCAGGCGCTGCCGATGTCCGCGGCGGGGACGAACGCTCGCTTGGCCGCCGCTTCCGGCACCAGGACCAGCTCGGCGCCCGTGCTGCCGCTGACGCCGGGGCGCCGCGGATCGCTGCCGTCGAGCGTGTACCAGACCGTCGCGGCGGTCGACGAGATTGTGAACGATGAGCCCTCGGCAACGTGCCCGCCATGCTGATAGACGCCGTCGATGTGGAAGACCGGCGCCTCAACGCTCGGGTAGAACCCCAGCGATCTGAACTGCGACATCGCCACGTCGTTGCGCCGCGGGAAGTAGTTGTCGAGCAGGTTCTGACGCTCGTTGATCCAGAAATCGTTGCGGGTATAGAGGTGATACGGTCCCGAACTGTAGGAGTGCATGTCGCGGCGATAGTCGCCCCAGCGGGCGGACTCGGCGATGACCGCCGCGTCGATCTCGTCGGCGCGTCGGGTCCATCGCGCGACGTTGCGCTCGGTCGTCAGGGCGCCGCCGTTGAACAGGTGCTTGTGCACGTGGTCGCCGAAGCGGACGCGGAACTCCTCGATTTGCAGGAGCGAGCGATACATGCCGGTCGGGTCCGAGGAAGGGCTCGTGCCGGTCTGGTTGCGATTGACCAGGACCTGTTCGCCGTCCCAACTGTAGAAGCGCCAGGGCCTGGCGTCGGGGCCGCCTCCGGCGGCGCGCCAGTTGCCGTCGTTCTTGAGATCGACGTTGCCCGCGAACAGGTTCAGGAGCGTGAAGTCGATGAAGTTGTCGATATCGATCGCCTCACAGATCCGGGCCCAGTCCCCACCGGCGGCGATGCTCCTGGCCTGCTGCCAGGCCTGCGCGGTGCCGTCGGTCGCCCGGCCCCCATTGATCGAGTCGATCCGATCGGGGTCGCCTCCGTTGTAGGCGGCGTAGTGCGAGTTAACCGGCCGCTCCTGGACCAGATACAGGCCCCAGTAAATCCCGTTGATGTAGAGGTGCACATAGAACCCTCGACCGGCGTCGGCCTGGCCCATCTCCAGCAGCGAGTCGCGCATCCACTGGTCGCGAATGTACTGCGTGCGCTGGCGCTGGCCGGGGTCCCAGTGCGTCCAGGCGTTGTTGAAGAAGCCGCGCAACTGGAGCGAATCGAACGCCTCCACCGGGCTGCCGTCAAACAACGGGAACTGGAGCTTCGACGAGCCGTAATCGCCTCGAAAGCGGAGGCTGAAGCTGTGCTTGGGACACTTGGGCGGGTTGCGGCTCTCGCCGCCCTGGATGCGCAGGCCGCAATCGATCTGGAACTCCTTGGCGCCGTCGATGCTGAACAGCTCCGCGGACACGGGCCGTTCCCAGTCCTGGCCGCCGGTGCTGCCGTGGCCGGTGTAGATGTAGATGCCGCCGGTCTCGGCATCCTTGGTCTTGCTGAAGAGATGGTCCTTGTCAGCCACCAGAGACAACGTCGGGACCGCCAGCAGCGCGTCGTCCATGACGTCGGCATATGCGGGGCTGTTGTAGATCTCCGGGTCCATCTCGTAGTCGGCCGGGTAGGAGCCGAACCACGTGCTCGGATAGCCACGCGCCAGCACCTCGGACTGCGAGCGCCTCGCCGCGTCGGCCGGGAAGATGTACGTGTGTGTGTCGGCGTTGCTGGGCAGCCACTGCGGCTTGACCGCCTGGGCTCGCAGGCAGGTGGTCCCGGTGATCCGGATCGGACCGGCGTAGACGCTGCCGGCGGGAACCTGCCGGCTCACCGAATACGGGACGCTGCCGTCGAGGGTGTAGTAGATGGTCGCGCCGGGCGTCTCGCACGTGATCGTTACGTCAAATGGCGTATCGTAAAAGCCGAGATCATGGCTGAACTTCGTGTCGGCCACGAGGCCTTCGTACAGACCGCTGTTGCGCGAGCCGGGCGTCGGCGCCAACAGGAAACCGTACGGGCCGGCACCATCGGACGAGCGGCCGTAGGAGACATCGGTCTTCTGCTTTCCGAACGTGACGCTGTCGATCAGCGTGGTCCCGTCGGGGGCGAACAGCGCGAGGCTGTCGCCGTCGGAATCGAGCGCAAACGATGCATGCAGTCCGCTGTCGGCCGTGTGGCCGTCGAGCCAGACGAGGAGGTATCCCCCGGCCGGAACGCTTGCCGGCTGCGAGACGCCGGCCGGAAACTGCCACTTCGTCGGTTCGCCAAGGTCGTCCGTGAGGTACATCCGCCCCAGATCGATGGGCGCATCGCTGTAGTTGTGGATCTCGACCCAGTCGTCGTACTGCCCCTGAGGGTCGGCCTTGGCGCTGCTGTTGGCCGCCATCAGCTCGTTGATCGCCAGCGGCAGACCCGCTCCCCGGGCCGTAGGGTTCGTCGAGGCGAGACAGACGCCCAGAAAGAAAGAGACCAGCACAAAACGGACAGGCCGGCGGGGTTCACGCGTCATACTCATTCCTCACTCCCGACAATCCAAGGACGACAGGCGTGTAAGTACGCTGGTATTACAGAATCCGGGACCCTCGTCGATCCCGAATGACCTCGCGACTCCGCCCGCCGTGAAGGCACATTGGCACGTGCGCATCAAATTGCATTCTACCATTCGTCGCCTGAAAATCAACGTTACTTGCCCTTCCCGGCCGCTCCGAGATACTGCCGACGCCTTGCCAGGGACGGCCCGAACTGTTACGATCCGCCATGCCATCGTGGCCTTGACGGCAAGGCCGTCGATAGAGTCCGGGAGAACGTCGTCATGGCAGTAGTTCGCGCTCCAGCCAATCCGATCCTCACCCCGCAGGATGCGGCGCCGTCGCCTGACGGTTTCGAGGTTATCGGCGTCTTCAACCCCGCCGTGGCCCGCTATCGCGACGAGGTCGTCCTGCTGGTGCGCGTGGCCGAGCGTCCAATCCAGACCGATCCGGAGGTCGTGCAGACCGCGTTTCTGGACCCGGTCCGAGGCCGGATTGTCACCATGGCGTTCGCCCGATCCGATCCGGCCAACGATTTCTCCGACCCCCGCCTGATCGTTCGCCAGGGCCGGACATACCTGACCTCGATATCGCATCTGCGCGTCGCCCGCAGCAGGGATGGCATCCACTTCACCGTCGATGCGCGTCCCGCCCTCGCGGCGGCCGACACCTGCGAGAGCTTCGGCGTCGAGGACCCGAGGATCACGCGCATCGGCGAGACCTTCTACATCAGCTATGTCGCCGTCTCGCCTGTGGGCGTGACGACCGCACTGGCGTCGACAGCGGACTTCGTGACATTCGAGCGTCGCGGCATCCTCTTCGGCCCGGAGAACAAGGACGTCGTGCTCTTTCCCGAGGCGGTCGGCGGGCGACACTACGCACTGCATCGGCCGCACTCGCCGCTGTGTCACACCAACGACATGTGGATCGCCGAGTCGCCCGACCTGCTCTGCTGGGGTCGCCATCGTCACCTGATGGGCCTGCGCGACGGGTTCTGGGACGAGACCCGCATCGGCGCCGGCGCACCGCCGGTTCGCGTCGACGAGGGCTGGCTGGAGGTCTACCACGGCGCCGACCGCAACCATCGTTACTGCCTTGGCGCAGTCCTGCTCGACGCCCGCGAGCCCTGGAAGGTGCGGGCCCGCTCGGCACGGCCGATCTTCGAACCGCAGGCCGAGTATGAGCGCGCCGGCTTCTTCGGCCAGGTGGTTTTCACCTGCGGGCTGCTCTTGGAACGCAGGACCCTGAAGGTCTACTATGGCGCCGCCGACACGACGGTCTGCTACGCCGAGATTCCGCTCGACGACGTGCTCGCGTCGGTGCGGTCCTGAACCACAATCCCGCCCGATTCCGCGTCGAAACACGCACCACGTCATTGCCTTCGGCGTCGTCATCGGGTATGATAGAGCATGAGGTAATGGCCCGACAGTGCGATTGAGATGGACGGCGAGTGATGATTGTACCCTGGTGCGTTGATGTCCCCCAAGACCGTTGGCCGGTGGTCAACTGGCTGATCATCGCGGGAGCAGTGTGTGTTTTCGCGCTCCAGATTGCCGAGGCTGTTGAGGGGCGTCCCGACGCGGCCGCTGGGGCAGGCCCGCAGGCCATTGGCGGCATCGTGGGCGCTTTGATGCTGAACGGCTGGGGTCTCAGAGGACTCCTGGGGCACATGTGGGTTCATGGCGGCTTGCTTCATCTGCTCGGCAACATGTGGTTTCTCTGGATCTTCGGCAATGCCGTGTGCGCCAAGGTCGGCAATCTCCGTTACCTCCTCCTGTATGTCCTCCTGGGCGTCGCAGCCGGCGTCACTCACCTGCTGTTCGATTCGGATCCGGCCATCGGGGCCAGCGGCGCCATCAACGGCGTGGTCGGGATGTATCTGGTCCTGTTTTACGAGAATGGCATCACCTGCTACTGGGCGCCGATTCTCATCTACTGGCGTCAGTTCACGGTGAGCAGTTTCTGGATGATCCTGATGTGGCTGATCTTCGACATTTACGGCGCCGCTCGAGGCGGTTCCGGCGTGGCCTACTTCGCCCATCTCGGCGGTTTCGGCGCGGGCTTTGGCGTCGCCCTGTACATGTGCATGAAGGGCTGGATCACGATGGAGCGTTACGAGAAGTCCCTGTGGCAGTGGTGGCAGCAGCGCAAGGGCGGCCCCCCGGAGACGTCACTCGAAGCGGCCTTCCGCGCGGCGCGGCAGGAGGCATCGTTGCCGGCGTCTCCGGAATCGGTGTCACCGGCGCGGCCGCTCAAACCGGTTCCGCTGCTTTCCTTGAACAAGCGGCCGGCGTCAGACGGCCATGTGCACGTGACATGCGTCTGCAGCAAGTCCTTGCGCCTGTCGCGACAATACGCCGGCCAGACGGTGCGCTGTCCGGCCTGTGGAGCGGAGCTGACCGTCGGGCGTGACAGGCCGTCGGCCTCGCAGGGCGACGTGGTGACACCCGACGACGGCTTCATTCGCTTCGTCTGCAGGTGCGGAAGAAGGATGAAGGTCCCGTCACGCTATGCCGGCCGGTCGGGCAAGTGTCCCCGGTGCGGTGTTCGTGTGACAATCCCGCGCGCCAGTCTGTGACGCAAGCGGTCCAGCCGACGCAGACAAGTCCAAACACCATGCCAATCGGGCAAGCGCCAGGTTGGATTTCGGAAAGACAACTCGCACGCAGACAACCTCCCCATTTCCCCCAGCCTTCCTGTATCAGAATAAGTATTTTCCTCAATAGTTTTCGTTGCAGGGCGTCCTATATTCTCTTTATATTCCTTTCGGATGGGGTGGTGATGAATACACGTGTGGTTCTTCGCGCGGAGTTTCTGTGCATGGGCTCTATGCGAACACGGAGGCTGTGGAGATGAGGCAAGTCCGTTCGGGGTGAGGTCTACCCGAACGGGGGAATGGGGAGACCTCGTGATAGTGGGGAGAAACCCTGAGAAAGGAGGTGCTCCGGGGGTTCCACGCATGTGAGGTAAGCTGACGGTTTCCACAGAGTCACACACGGAGTGTAAGGAGACACAAGATGAGACGGTTACCTGCAATACTGCCGGCGATGGCGCTGCTCGCCATCGTCGGAACGGCCAGTGGTGCGCTGACGCTTTCCAGCGTCGCCAGCACCTGGAGCGATCCTGTCCTTCAGCCCTTGGCCCCCCCAACGTCCCCCGGCACGGTGTTCGGGTATGACATGATACGCTGGGGAACGCCGGCGTCTCTGTACGGCAAGTCCGGCCTGGGCTTCAAGGGCGAGTTCCCCCCCGCCGCGGAAGTCTCGATCGACGAGGCATTCAAGGTGGGCACCCTGTGGCACTACAACACGCCCATCGCTGTGAACAGCGGCATCACCTCGGTCAAGCTGAACCTGGCGCTGAACTTCCAGGGAACGCCGGTCAACACGTCCCTGACACTGGGCGTTTTGGAAACGGTCGGCCCCGGGGGCCAGCCTGCCGACACAATCAGCTTGCCGACCTCGTTCACTCCGATCGCCTTCGAGGTCGGGGGCGCGGACTACGAGTTGTGCGTGCTGGGTTTCGGCAACAGCCCCACCAGCATCATCCCTTCGTTCGACACACCGGAACCTGGTTGGAACCCGTGTGGGCAGTGCCCGGGCAACAATTCTACCTGCGTTCCCCTTTGGGCAAGAATCTGTCAGACACCCAATGGGACGCCGGTGATCCCGGCGCCGGGCGCCCTGATTCTGGGCAGCATCGGCGTTACTGCGGTGAGCTGGTTGCGCCGACGCCGAACGCTCTAAAGCTCGGCACCTGAGGGGCGATACAATAATTGCCGGCCCGGAGTCGAACCGGGCCAGGCCGTGAGCGACCCGCAGCAGTACGCCTGGACTTGACGCCACAGTCCTCGTTTACTGCTGCGGGGCCGGCTCCACGATGATTTCATTTCCGCCGGCCTCGGCACGCACGTCCGGTTCATAATAGGAGTATGCCTGGCTGTCGGGAATTGTTGCGCGCACCGGGAAGCGGGCCTTGACCTGGAAGCGCAGGGTACGTTGCTCGCCTTGTTCCAGGCCGTCGAGATAGAAGATCACCTTGCGTCCGGCCACCTCGTACCGCGTGATGAGCCTCTCGGCGGCCAGGGCATCCAGCGTCTCGGTGACGGTGGAGAATCCTGTCGGCACCCCGACATCCACGATCATCATGCCCGTCGAATCCTTCGGCCCAGAGTACCGCACGGTTGCGGTCACGTTGACGATGTCGTCGACTTCGACGTGATCGGCATCGTAGTTGACCTCCAGGGTCATGTCCTTGGCGACCAGATCATCGCGCAGCAGGACGTTGAACCGCCGCACCAGTTGGAATCGCACCTGCCCGGCGCCGACGGCGGCGATCTCCACGGCCGGCTGCACCGGCAGCTCCACCGTCTGAAGGACATCGAAGTTCGTGCTGTCCACGGTGAACTGGGCCAGCGTGTCCTGGCCGGGCGTTTTGGCAGTCACCGTCAGGTTCACGTTGCGGCTTTGACTGCGCGCCGCCATCATCAAGGCCTTGAGCCCCATGACCGTGTCCTGGGTGCTGCCGTAGCCACCGAGACTGTTGCGCTGGAGCGAGAGCCACTGGACCGCCTCATTCGCCTGCGGCCATTCCTTCCCGATCATCGCCAGCGCCGCATAGGCGGTCGTCTCGACCGGATGCGGCTGCCAGTGCAGACCGTCGGCGTCTCTGACGGACATCGCCAGCAGCCGGTCGAGCGCGGCGTCGGCGCCGGGGTCGCCCACCCGCGCCAGGGCCAGCGCCGCAATCGCCAGGGCATACGCATCGTCCGAGGCCGACGCGAGATTGTTCCGCAGATACTGCGTCGCCGCCCCCTGCACGTGCGGATCGGCCATGCCGTAGTCGGCCAGTGCGATCGTCACGAACGCGGTCAGGGCGTAGGTCCCCTGCACCCCGCCGACCATCTCGCTGTGACAGACGAACCCCACCGGCGGCCATGACCCGTCGGCCGCCTGGTGCGAAGTGATCCACGCGGCCGCCTCCGCCAGCAGACTCTCGTCGATCGTCGTCACCTCGCGGGCGGCGCTGAACGTGCCGAGCACGAACGCCGTCAGCCAGAGGCTGCCCTCGGCGTCGCTCTCGCCGAAGGCCGAGAACGAGCCATCCTGATGGCGGAATGTCAACTCCCGCTGATAGCCCACCGTGATAAAGTGCTCGGCCTTGGCCCGCACCTCGGGCGTGAGCTGGCCCGTCGCGTTGAGATAGCGGAGGATTTCCACGTCCGGGGCGAAGAAGATCATGTTCTGCTCGCCGCAGCCGTAGGGCATGCCAAGCAGGTCATCCACGCCGTTGATGCTCTGGGCCACCAGACTGGGCGTGATGCTCAGCAGGAGCTTCTGCGAATCGGGCACGGCAAATTCCGGCATGTTCGCGTCGAGGACGACGGTTTCGCCCGCTCGAATCACGCCGTTGGCGACCCGTTCGCGCCGGGTGCCTTCCGGCTCCACCAGCACCTCCTTACGCACGGCGTCGGCCCGCCGGACCGAACGCAGGCGAACCTCCAGTGGATGCCGGCCGAGCTTCATCGGCTCGATGACGAACGAAACGCTGGACACAGAATTCACATTCACCAGCACCTGTTGCTCGCTGACGTCGAGCAGGGTGAACCAGTCGGCGTCCGCCATCTCCACGTAGACCACCTGAGGCTCGTCGAGGTAGTTGAACACCTGGATGCGAACCGGGAACTGCTCGCCCCGTGTCACCGCGTACGGCAGATCGGGCTCGCCGAAGAATTCCTGGAACACGCGGAGCGACGACTCGGTGACACCGAGCCCATTGTCGCTCGTCGAAACGGCGTGAAGACGCCACGTCGTGATGCTGTCGGGCGCCGTCAGGTCCAGCGTCGCGGTCCCGTTGGGCTCGGTGAGCAGATCGGGCATCCACACCCACGTCTCGGGGAAGAACTGACGCACCCGATCGACTTCGGCCAGGCCGGTGTCCTTGTCATTGGACCCGGCCTCGCCTCCATCGCCACGTCGCACGACCGGCGCCAACTGCCACCAGAGCCCATCGATCCGTTCGCCTTCCGGGACCTGGAGCCCGCTCGAAGTCACCACGGCAAGTCCGGCGTCCTCGAATACGTTGCGCGCGCCGTAGCTGTACGGTTGGTTGTGCGTCTCCGCCTGCGGCTCCATGAAACGCCGCTCCAGCTCGCGGAACACCTCCTGCATGTTGAGCCGGCCTTCGTTCAGCGCATAGACCGACTCGTCGACGATGGCCAGGCCGATCATCGACTGGACATCCGAACGGACGGAGACGCGAACCGGCTCGCCCGGTCCAACCTCTTCAGCGCTGACCCCCAAGGCCAGGCTGGCGGCGTGGTCCATCGTAACCTCGAACTCGATCGTGTCGGCGGAGATTTCGTTGTTCGGGTTGATCACATATGCCACCACGCGGGCGGCCGGCACCATCTGCTGGGTCGCCTGGAACCGGATCGCCGACCCGGTCACCGCATCCGACCAGACGGTGCGTCCGTTGGCAAAGACATCGTAGTAGATCGTCGCGTTGTGCGTGCGAAAGACATCGATCGTGATCGTGTCACCCACGGCGACGGCATCGGTGGATTCGCGGCTCAGATGCAGGAAGCTGTCGCTGGGCGAGTACGTCGCATAGACGTACAACTCCGCCTGCCCACTCTCTTCGTCACCTCGAACCTCGCTCTTGAGCGTGGACCAGGAGGCCTTCTGCGGCGCCCTCAGGGTGATCGAAGTCGAGCCTTCGAACACCAGCGAATGGGCCTCCTTGGAAATCAGCTCGCCCGACTCGGCGTAGTACTCGCAGGTCAACTGCCCTGTCACGACAACGGGCACGCCGTCCGGCGTCTCGGCCACCGCCAGAACGTCATACGATTGGCCCGGCGTGAACGACCGCGATGAGGCGATAAGTCGGTTCTCGATTCCCGATGAGACGATCTTCAAGAGCCTGGTCGTCTTCTCCTGATGGTCCGACGTGTCGGTCACGATCACGTCGAGCTGCACGCTGCCGGCGCCCCCGGCTCCCGTGGTCCCGCTGACGTATTTGACTTCGGGCAGCGAGAACTCCGCGCGCCCCTCGGCCAGCGGCGCGGTGTAGCGGGCGTATTCCTCCCAGACGCCGACATAGCGACTGGCGCTGATCTGGACCGCCCCGTCGACAGGCTTGCCGAAGAAGTACGTCGCCGTGACGGTCCCGGGAATCTGTTCATCGGTGCGGAAGTAATCTCGCGGCGTATCGAGCTTGACCTCGAATCGCGGCAGCACATACTCTTCGACTCGCAGGTCGATGGTTCCCCGGCCGGCCCCCGATTCGGCGACGATCTTCCACGTGCCATAGTTCAGCTCGCTGGCCAGATCGAGGTTGAACGGCGCGACACCGAAGGCGTTCGTCGTAAGGTCCTTGCGGAAGATCTTGACGCCCTTGCCGTCGGTGATCTGCACGGTCACGTCGGAGGCGGTCGGCCGCAGCTCGTTCGTCAACACCAGCACGCGGCCCTGGATCGTCTGGCCGGGCTTGTAGATCGGCTTGTCCGTTTCAATCAGCACGACCGGCATCCGGCGGATCATGATCTGGGTACTTAGGGGCGAATAATTACTCGCCTCTTCGGGGCCGTCAACGGACGCCTCCAGGGTGTACGAGCCTTCTGCCACGTCGGGCGTGTCGAATCGGGCGACGAACCGCCCTGCCTCGTCGGTCTGTCCGGCGGCAAGGTCGATCCCCCCTTCGTGCGTCTTGATCCGAAGATCGACGTCGATCCCTGCCGACGACTGGCGTGCGTTCACCACCGTGATCGTCGCCGAGGCCGAAGCACCGGTATACAACGTCTTGGGGACGACCATCATCACATCGACGGTCCCGGCCTGAGCGACTGCCGCCAGGAGCCCCAGCACCAGAAGCCCCGCGAATTTCGTTTTCCATGCCATCATGCCGCTCCTTAGATTGGAATGAACAAATGGATGATAACCGTAAGTTCAGCACCTGCCCTCTCTTCGACCAGACGGAGGGCGTCTCTTTGGCTGATAGTACGGGCGAATCATCATTCGCCCCTGCGGTTTGTGGAACCGCCGGCAGTGCTCCGAAATCCCTCAAGCCAGGCTGAGCTATCTCCGCAAGGTTTCCGAAGGTGCCGGTGCGATGACATGCGACAAAAGTATGATAGCGACAAGCACGGATATGATGGTCAATTCCGGCCGGCCTTCGAACCTTCATTCACTACGATGATTTTATCGGAACGTGCGGCGCAGTTCAAGCTTTTTCGCCCAGGCCCGCAAAGAGCCGGCGGACGTACTCGGTGCTCCTGGCGAACGCCTCCAGGGGCGGCATAGTGTTGGGCGAGCCGTTTTCGATCGCCTGCTCCAGGACGATGTGCGGACGAACGCCCTCATGCCGCAGGGCATCGGCCAGGGCGCGGTAATCGATGTCCCCGTCGCCAAACGCCTCGGTCCAGACGCCGCCAGCGGACTGACGCAGGTGCAACTCGCGGATGCGCCTGCCGTAGAGCCTGACGATGTCGAACAGGGCGACCTGCGAGTTGCCCGAGCCGCGATAGACCCAGTGGGCGTCGAGGCAGAGCGTCACGTTGGCCGGATCGGTGCCGAGCATCATGTGATGGAACTCGCGTGCGGCCTGCCGCAGCTCCATGTCGTGGTTGTGGTAGGCCAGCGTCAGGCCCAGCTTCTTCAATTCAGCCCCGAGCCGGTTCAGAGCGGCCGCCTGGACCCTGAGCTGTTCGTCGTTCTTGTCCTGCGCGCCGCCCCAGGCGAGCGGGTTGGGATTGGTCACGACGATCCGCGCTCCGGCGTCCCGGGCCCTCGGAGCCACCGCCAGGATTTGGCGGATGCTCTCGTCGGCCCGGCCGGCCTCGTGCAGAAAGCTGTTGACGTAAAAGGACCGCATTCCCAGGCCGTGCTTCTTCAGCAGCGGCGCGAGGCGTTCGACCTGCGCGACGTCGCCGAACGATGGCTCGAACCCGTCGAGCCCACTGGCGGCCACCTCGGCCAGACCTTCTTCCAGCAACTGGTCGAAGTTGCGCCCCTGCCGCTGATAGAACACGGTCCAGGAGTACGAGTTGCAGGCCACGTGCATCCGCTCGTCCTGGGCGCCCATCGCCGGACGGACCGGAGCCGGCGAGAGTGCGAGTGCCCCTGTCGTCAGAACCGCATCCGCAAGAAATGTCCGCCGCGTTGTCAATCGAGCTGCCATGGTGCAAACCTCCTTTGCCCCAATCGGACTTGCCGTCTGAGTGCCATCCCTACAGACCGCGCACGCTGAGTATGCGGCCTTTGCCGGGCAAATGCAAGGGCCCTTCCGCGAAGGGATGGGGCATGGTAGGCTGTGCCTCGTGAGAAGTCAGGGCTCAAGGAGAACATCGCATGCGATACGGGATGATTCTTGCCCATGTGTTCGCGGGCTGTCTGGCCGCGTCCGGAAGCCTCTTGGCCGCACCGGGTCCGGTCGCCATCGGGCCTTGTCCGGCCCACGTCGGTAAGTACGAGCGGCTCGAACTGGCGCTGACGCCGGAGCAGACGTACGACAATCCTTTCGACCCATGTGAGGTGGCAATTGACCTGCTGGTCGAGTGCCCAAGCGGCCGGTCGCTCGTTCTGCCGGCCTTCTTCGGCCAGGACTACGAGCGGCGCGATCTCCACCGGGACGGCAAGCCGGTGGCCTGGTGCTACCCGGTCGGCTCGGGGACGTGGAAAGCGAGGTTTGCACCAACCGAGACGGGAACGTACACGATCCGGGCCCGACTGACAGACCGCGAGGGTCTATCGCAGTCGCAGGCCATTCGCGTCGAGTGCGTCCCTTCGGCGAGCAAAGGCTTTCTTCGCACCGGCCGTCAAGACCCCAAGTTTCTGGAGTTCACAGAAGGCGATCCCTTCTTTGCCATCGGTCAGAACCTCGCGTTCATCGGCGAGAGCCAGTATGTCAACGTCCCGAAGGCCGAAGCCATCTTCGCTGAGCTGGAGCACAATGGCGCGAACTTCCTGCGTCTGTGGACCTGCTGCCAGGATTGGGCCATCGCGATCGAGGCCCACAAGAGCGCGTGGACCCGTTCATGGAACCGGCAATCGCCCGTGGTTCCTCTGCCTGATACCGAGGGCAAGTGCGTACAACTGAAGGGTCCGGACGGCGGATCGATCGAGGTTTCGCCTTCGCACCGCGTCGCGCTGCGTCCGGACACGCGGTACACACTCCGCGGACGGTTCAGAACCGACGGAGCCGGCGGCCTGCGAATCCAGGTCGGCAGGCACGATTGGCAGGCGTCGGCCAACGCCGGCACTTGGCAGACCTTCGCAGAGGAATTCTCCACCGGCCCCGGTGAATACTGGCTGGGCCGCACGACAATCGCCCTGTCGGGCGAGGGCACTGCGTGGCTGACCGATCTGTCGCTGAAGGAAAGCGCCGGCGGCGCGGAGCTGCTCTGGGAGGCAGACGTCAACCGTCCCGTGCGCGGCTACTACAATCCGCTCGACTGCTTCATGCTCGATCAAGTCGTCCAGGCCGGTGAGCGACACGGCATCTATCTGATGCTCTGCCTGCTGACGCGGGATCTCTACATGAATGCGCTTTCCGAGCCGAACAGCGCACCCTACGACCAAGCCATCATCGACGCCAGGAAGCTCATGCGCTACGCTGTCGCGCGGTGGGGCTACTCGACCAGCGTTGCGGCGTGGGAGTACTTCAACGAGATCGACCCGGGCAAGCCGACCGACCGCTTCTATCAGGAGGTGGGCGACTATCTCGACGAAATCGATATCTACCGCCACCTGCGGACCACCAGCACATGGCATCCGTCGGCGCGCGACTGTCACCTGGCGGCCCTTGACGTCGCGCAATTGCACCACTACCTGCGGCCGGGCGGAGCAGACTTCCGGGACGAAGTCCAGGCGATCATCGATAGAGCGGCCTTTCTGCGCGAGCACGCACCGAACAAGCCTGCGCTGATCGGCGAGTTCGGCCTGGCCACCGACAAGTGGGGCCTGAGCGAGCACATGAAACAGGACCGCGAGGGCGTGCACTTCCACAATGCCCTGTGGGCGTCGGCGTTCGCCGGACCATCAGGCGCGGCCATGTTTTGGTGGTGGGAGCAGTTGGACTTACAGGACGCCTACCGTCACTATCGTCCGTTGGCGGCATACCTGCGGGACATCTCCTTCGAGGGATTGCGAGCGACAGGCGCGACCACCTCCGACGAGCGTCTGCGCGTGCTCGGCTATCAGGGAACGGATCGCGCTTACCTGTGGCTGTCCAGCCGGAACGCCATATGGTGGAACATCGTCGCCGCCGGACAGCCGCCCCAGGAGGTGACAGATGCAGCCCTCCGTATCGAAGGTCTGTCGCCGGGCGAGTACACCGTCCAATGGTGGGATACCGGCCGAGGCATTTGCTTCCAGACGCACCGCATTCGACACGATCAGACCCGATTGAGCGTCACTGTGCCACCGGTGCGAAGTGACATCGCGTGCAAGATCGTGCGGCCGTGATCTGGACAGTCCGGCGTCAGACGGCGCCGGCCAAGTCTCTCTCCAGCTCCGTCAGGATCGTCTGGAGACAGCGATCAAGGCCGGCGACAAGGCCCTCGGGACCAGCGGTTGCCACATCGGCCGTCGCGGCGTAGGACTTGGCCATGACAATCACCGGATCGGCGCCGCCTTCGATGCGCAGCAGGAAGAAGCGAATTTCCATGACCGCCTTGGGCGCGCGCTTGTCGCGAAAGTCACCGTAGACAGCGGCAATATTGGCTTCCATTCGATGCGTGGGCTCAGCGCCGCTGCCCGAGCCAAGAACCTGCGCGAACAGACCCGACTGGGCCAGCCAGTCGCGTGTCCTCTCGGTGATCATCACGGTCGGGGAAACCAGAAACTCGTTGTACGCATCGGATTCGTATCGATGTTCGTCGAGCCGGTAGACCAGCCCCCTGTTGGCATACGCCGCATCGATGGTACACCTTGGGACCGCCAGGACGGCCTTGCCTTCGCGGACCGCCGGCGCCACCGGTCGCGGCGCCTGAAGCATATAGAAGCGGCTGTTGGCCGATACGGGTCTGGCACAACCGGACAGCACGAGCGAGCACGCCGCCGGAACCAGACACAGCGCGACCCGGGTCCATTTGCACGTCATTTGTAGGCCTCCGATTCACGTGGGGGTTTGCTGAAGATCAACTCCGAAGGACGCTCTCTGAGACTCTCGGTCAGGTCTCGCAGATTGTCGGAGATCTCCCGGAAGTTGGCGATGATGATTTCGATCTCCGGCTTCTCGCTTGTGACCAGACGGTCGATGCTCGACAGCGCCCGGTTCAGCCGCGCGACGACCTCCGGTAGGTTGGTCCCGCTGCCGATCCCCTCAGGCGACGCCAGCAGACGGCGGAGATTGTCGTTCGTGGCACGAATCTCCTGAACGAACTGTGTGACCGCTGCGCTCAATTCCGGCACGTTGGCGTCCGAAACGGTTCGATCCAGCGAGGCGAGCATACGCTGCGTGGCGTCGCTGATGCCCGCCGTGTCAAGCGCCTGGACCTTCTGCCGTGTCTCCGCCAGCAGGCCCGTGGCCTCCTCGCTGATCCGGGCCAGGTTCGCATCCCCCACCGCCCTCTCGGCCGCCTCCAGCGTCCGTTCGAACGAATTCACCAGCCCTTCGAAGTCGATCTCCTCCAGCCGGGTGAAGATCTTCTCGAGCGAGTCCTTCAGCGTCGTGATCTCGCTGGGCGCCGACGGCATGTAGGTGTACATCGGCGTCCACGGCACCTCGAGGACCGGGAAGCGATTCGGATCGAGATAGTCGGCTTCGAGATAGCCCTGGCCGGTCAGGATGTTCGAGTTGACGCGAACGCGCAGGCCGCGAGCGATCATCTGTTGGAGCATGACGCCGGCCTTTTCGACGCCGAGTTCCGGCATCGTCTCTCGCGGCACCGCGTAGACGACCCGGACGATGGGCTTGAAGGCCGACAGTCGTCCGCTGCCCGGCGGGATCGTATACACACTGCCGGCAAACGTGATGGTCTCGACCTGGCCGATGCGGACCCCGCGAAACTCGACCGGCGATCCGACGGTCAGACCGGTGATGGACTCATCGAAGTAGGTCTCGAACTTCAGTTTGTCCTTCGCGAACAGGCCGGAACCGAACAGGACCACGGCCGTCAGCAACAAGGCCGTCGCGAGGATCACGAAGACGCCGATCTTGAAGTAGCTCGGTTTCCTTCCCATCAGGCCAATCCGTCCCAATCTCTCTGTTGACCAGTTCCAAACATGTCTGCCTCCTGATTCACGCCGACGACGACTGCCGATGGAAAAACTGTCGCACCCACGGATCGTCGCTACGATCCCGAAGCTCCTCGGGCGAGCCTCGGGCGATGATCGTCTGCCGTTCCTTGTCGAGCATGATCACGCGGTCGGCGACGGCGAAGATGCTTGCCAGTTCATGCGTCACGATGACGAATGTGATCCTCAGGGTCTGCGACAGTTCGACGATCAGCTCGTCGAGCTGCGCCGCGGTGATGGGATCCAGTCCGGCCGAAGGCTCGTCCAGGAACAGGATTTTCGGGTCCAGGGCCAGCGCCCGCGCGATGGCCGCCCTCTTGCGCATGCCGCCGCTGAGTTCGGAGGGCATCCGGTCGCCCGCGTCCTGGAGCCCGACCACCTTCATCTTCATCCGCGCGATCGCCTGCATGGCCTGTCGCGGCAGGCTCGTGAACTCCTCCAGGACCATGCAGATGTTCTCGATCAGACTCATGGAGCCGAACAGCGCGCCGTTCTGATAGGCCACTCCGATCCGGCCGAGCAGCGCCCGGCGTTCCTCGCCTTCAGCCGTAACAATGTCGGTCCCGTCGACGAGGATGCTCCCGGCCATCGGCCGATGCAGCCCGATCATGTGCTTGAGCAGCGTGCTCTTGCCGCAGCCCGAGCCGCCCAGGATGCAAAAGACCTCGCCGGCGCGCACCTCGAACGTCACGTCCTTCAGGACGATGTGGTGATCGTAGCCCACGGTCACGTCGCTGACCTGAATGATCGGCGGTGCGTCGGAACCCATCTTCCGTCATATCCCCAGGTAATAGTACATCACGGCGAACACTCCATCGACGACCACAATGGCGACGATGCCGCTGACGACGGCGCGCGTCGCCGAATCGCCGACGGCGCTGGGGCTCTTGCCCGTCTGCAAGCCTCGCAGACACCCGATGCCGGCGATCAGGCCGCCGAATACAAAGGTCTTGGCCAGGCCGCCGAACAAGTCGCCCAGGCTGGCGGCCTCCTGGATCTGGTCGATATAGGTCGCCACGGGAAAACCGAACGAGCGCATGACCAGCCCGCAACCGATCAGGCCGAACAGCTCGTTGAACAGCGTCAGCAGCGGCATCACACAAATCGCGGCGACCAGGCGGGGCAAAGCCAGGAACTGAACGGGGTCCACCCCCATCGTCACCAGCGCATCGACCTCCTCGTTGACCTTCATGGTTCCCAGTTCGGCGGCGAAGGCCGATCCGCTGCGGCTCGTCAGGATGAAGGCTGTGATCAAAGGTCCCAACTCGCGGAACAACACCAGCACGACGAGGTCGGCCACGTAAATCTCGGCGCCGAACTTGCGCATGCCGATCGCGGATTGAAAGGCCAGAATCAGTCCGATCAGAAAGCCCATCAAGGCGACGATCCCGACGGCGTTGGCCCCGGCCTTCTCGGCGATCAGGAACGTGTCGGCCCAACGCAGGCGGCTTGGACGGACCAGGACACTGAGCAGCCGGACAAAGATCTCCCCGAGGAAGTTGACCTGCGTGTGGAAGCCCACGAGAACTCCGTGCGAAATCTCGCCCACGCGATGGACGAAGCGGACCAGCAGCCCCGGACCCGGCTTGGGCGGCGCGGGCGGTCCCGGATCGAACAGCTTCATCAGATCGCTCAGGTCGTCGCGCAAGCCCCGGATGCGGAAATCCTGGCGGCGCTGCTCCTGTTGGGCCTTCAATTCGAGCAGAAGGGCCATGCCCGCTGCATCGAGGCTCTCCACACCCCGGGCATCGATTTCGAGGGCGGCGGGATCGGACTGAGCCACCTGCCGCATGGCCTGTCGCCAGAGCTGCTGTATGCCCGCCGCATTCAGCGTCCCCTTCAGGACGAGGCGCAACCCGCCTTCTGCGAGCGGCTCGTAGTCCAGCGTTGCGGTACCCGAATCTGCCACGGCTTTCCTTGCCCAGTGCCCTTCTTCCGATCCATGATTCGACGCGCCAAGCGGGCGTCGCCGCACCTTCCGGCGTCCCGCAGAGTGGATCCGGTCGCCCATCTCCCACAGGGTCGCCGCGAAGATGCCCAACTATACCGTCGCCACAGACCCCAGGCAAGTTCCATAAGAAGCAGGTTGCTCCGCACAGTTGGACACCGAATCCATCGGCGAGCGGGGGCTTGCCGCTGCCACCCGACAGAATACGGAAGCAACTGAGACAAACAAGGGGAAATCGGGGAGACAGGATTTGAACCTGCGACCTCTGCGTCCCGAACGCAGCGCTCTAAGCCAAGCTGAGCTACTCCCCGGTCGTCGAAACGTGTAGTATAGCACGCGTCGCGAAGGAGAGCAAGCTATAACAAGTTGACCGGGTCGATGTCAACAGCAATTTTTACCGCCGGGCGAATCGGCGGCGCCCCCCGCAGGCCGGCGAACAGCTTTCCCATGATCGCGGCGGTCGGCGCCTGGACCACGATCTGGAGACGGTGGAAGCGCTGAATTCGGCTGATGACCGCGGGCATCGGGCCGCGAACCTTCACCTGCAGGCCGTGATGGGCGACGGCCTCATCAATTCGCAGCCGCATCTTGTTGGCCGCGGTTTCGAGCCGATCATATTCTTCGTCGCGCATCACGATCGTCGCCAGCCGCCACAACGGGGGCAGCGTGCAGATTTCGCGGTGCTTCATCTCCTCGCGGACGAATCCCTCGAAATCCTGGTGGAGGGCGAATTGGATCGTCGGCTGGTCGGGAAAGTACGTCTGGACGAAGACGGTTCCGTGCTTTTCCGAGCGTCCGGCCCGCCCGGCCACCTGCGAGATCAGTTGAAACGTCCGCTCGTTGGACCGAAAGTCCGGTAAATACAGGCAGGTGTCGGCGCTTACGACGCCCACTAACGTGACGTTGGGAAAGTGCAGGCCCTTGGCGAGGATCTGGGTGCCCGCGAGAATGTCGATATGACCCTGGCCGAACTCCTTCAGCAGCCGGTAGTAGTCCTGGCTGGCCATGGAATCGCTGTCGACCCGGCGGACCCGGGCCTGCGGGAATTTCGTCGCCAGCTCCTCTTCGAGCCGCTGTGAGCCCAGGCCGATCATGGTCATCGCCTTGCCGCACACGGGACAGTTGCGCGGGACCAGCGTCTGAGCCAGACAGTGGTGACAGATCGCGTGGCCGAAGTCCATGTGCCGGCCGGTGACGGTCTTCATGGGCGCGGTCGAACGCTGCGTCTTGTGGAAGGTCAGCGCCGCGTCGCAGTTGCGGCATTGCAGCGTGTGCCTGCAGGATGGGCAGAAGACGAAGTTGCTGTAACCTCGTCGGTTCAGAAGCAGGATCGCCTGTTCCTTCCTCGCCAGCGTTTCGGCCAGATGCGCCGCCAAGGGCTGGCTGAGCAGATCCTGCCGGTCGGCGACGGCGTCGCGCGCCCGCATGTCCACGAGCTTCATCTCGGGCATCGGCAGGTCCATCACCCGCCTGGGAAGGCGGACCAGCGTGAAGCTGGACTTGGTCCGGCTGTTGTGAAGGCTCTCCAGCGAAGGGGTGGCGCTGCCGAGGATGCAGTGCGCGCCGGCCAGTTGGGCCCGCTTGATCGCCACATCGCGCCCATGGTAACGCGGGACCGTGTCCTGCTTGTAGCTCGGCTCGTGCTCCTCGTCGACGACAACGATGCCGAGATTGGGCAGCGGCGCAAAGACTGCCGAGCGGGCACCGATCACGACGTCGGTCTCGCCGGCCCGAATCTTCTGCCATTGGACATTGCGTTGGCCGGCGGTCAGACCCGAGTGCATCACGGCGATCCGCGCAAAGCGCTCGCTGAATCGCTGTACGGTCTGGGCGGTCAGCGCGATTTCCGGCAGCAAAATGATGGCCGCCTTGCCCTTTTTGAGGACCATTTCGATCGCGCGGATGTACAGCTCGGTCTTGCCGCTGTCGGTGACGCCATGCAGGAGTGTGACGCCGAATCGGCCGGAGGCAATCTGCTGTGCGATCTGTTCGAGCCCCCGCTGCTGGTCGGCGTTCAGAATGACCTCGTGCTCGGGATTCGCCATCGATTCGGGCACCGCCGGCAGCGCGCTGAGCACCTTCTTCACCGCGACCTTGACGACGCCCTTTTCGGCCAGTCGCTTGACCGTCGCCGACTGGCAATCGACCGCCGCGACCAGTTCGTCCAGCTCGACCGCTGAGTCAACCGTCAGTGCTTCACGTGCGCTCAGGAAACTGACGATCTGCTTGTGCTTGGCGCTGCGAAGCTCGGCGGCGATCTCCTGAGCCCGCGCGACCAGATACACGCATCGCTGCTTCTTGACACCAGCCGCCCGCTTGACCGCGCCGGGCACCATCGCTGCCAGCACCTGGCCCAGCGGGCAGACGTAGTAGTCGCCGATCCACCGCGCCAGCTCCATCAGATCGGGGCCGAGCAGCGGCTCGGCGTCGAGAACGCGGGCAACCCGCTTGAGGCGGACCTGCCGGCTCCCGCCGTCAAAGGCCCTCTCGGGCGCAACGTCCGACTCGACGCAGAAGCCGACTTCGGGCTTGTTGCCCCTTCCGAACGGGACCTCGACACGACACCCGACTTCAATGGGCCAGAGGGCATCAGGCACGAGGTAGTCGAATTCCGTGTCCGCCGCCGAGGCCAGGGCCACCCGGACGATATGCGCACCGGCCGGCTCGGGCGGCTCCTGTGAGGCGAACAGACTGGGCGTGGCGTGCCTCCTTGTCATGGCGTTCGACTCAGGAATGGTACCGCCCCTCTCGTCTGCGCTTCTCGGCCGTCGCACTGATGACGCTGGCATCGAGCACATCGAGTCCGATTCGCGCGATCAATGTCCGGAGGTAGTCCAGATGGGGGCACGGCGGCGCGTGGAAGTTGTCGTTGGTGATACAGGAGGATAGCTGCACCACGATCTGTTCCTTGGTAATGCCTTCCTTCTTGCCGATGGTCCGGAGCAGCAGCGTGAGCTTTCGATGCAGGGCACGTCCGCAGCAGCCGCCGCAAGTCATCGAGAGCATCCGGTGCGTCTGGTCTTTGGGATACGGCGCAAAGCCGCCGGTCCGTTCGTGGAAGGCCTTCTCGCACAGGTAGCCCGGGCAGCGCTCCTTGACGATGTGACACTGTACCAGGACGATGTATCGCTTCGCCGCCAGGTCGATCATATCAGCCTCTCACAGTTGGAATCGCTCTGTGGCGATGCCACAGATGTGGTCGCCGATGGCCAGGCAGGCGGTGGCGGCCGGCGACGGCGCGTTCAGGACGTGGATCGCGTTCTTCGTCGCCTCGATCTTGAAGTCGTCCACCAACTCGCCTCTGGGACCCAGCGCCTGGGCGCGAATGCCGGCGCTGCCCGGCTGAAGGTCTTCCGGCGTCAGCGAGGGCACCAGCCGCTGGAGCTGCTTGACCAGCCGCTTCTTCGAGAACGTGCGGACACACTCGCCCAGCCCATAGCGCCAATGGCGAAGGAACAGCCGCCAGGTGCCCCGGTACGACAGGGCATCCCATGTGTCGCGAAGGCTGAAATCCGTCTTTCCGTAGCCTTCCCGCTCAAAAGAGAAGACCGCGCTGGGGCCGCACTCCACGCCGCCGGAAAGCATGCGCGTGAAGTGCACGCCCAGGAACGGGAAGGCCGGATCGGGCACGGGATAGACCAAGTTCCTCACCTTTTGCGCCGCCTCCGGGCTCAAATCGCTGTAGTCCCCACGAAATGGGACGATCCTGACGCCCGGATCGACGCGATCCATCCAGGCGATCCGGTCGGACTGCAGACCGGCGCAGTTGACGACATATCGCGTGCTGATCTGCCTGCGAGAGGTCCTGACATTCAGGTAGAAATCGTGCCTGTCGAAGGACTCGACCCGGTGCTCGTTGAGGACCTTGTTCTCCGGCCGGTGCTCGCAGAGCAGTTCGGCCAACTGCTCGGCCACCGCGACGAAGTCGATGATGCCGGCGCTGGGGACGTGAAGGCCCGCGATGCCGGCGACCGAGGGCTCGATCTGCCGGATCCGCTCGGGCCCGATCTTCTCCAGCCCTTCGACACCGTTGGCCAGGCCGTTCTGGAGGATTCGTTCCATCGCGGGCAACTCGCGCCGATCGGTGGCGACGATGATCTTGCCGCAGATGTCATGCGGGATTTTGTGTTGCCGGGCGAAGGCGATCAGTTCCTTACGTCCGGCGGAGCAGGTCCTGGCCTTGGCGGAGCCGGGCTTGTAGTACAGGCCCGAGTGAATCACGCCGGAGTTGCGCCCGCTCTGGTGACTCGCCAGCCGGTCCTCCTTCTCCAGCACCGCCACACGGACCTGCGGATGCCTCTGCGCGATCTTGTACGCCGAGGCCAATCCGACGATACCGCCTCCGATGATGACAATGTCGAAATCCGTATCCGGTCGCATGCCTGCCCGTTCATGGTCTGCCAATCACAACGCCACCCACACCATACCCGGACCGCCCACACCCGTCAATGCGCAACACACCCCGTGAGATGACCGACGCCTCGCGCAGTATCAGAGGTACGCCCTATGCGGCCTCGCTTCTCTCCGCTACGGTCGCCCCGTTCGGCCCTGCCAATAGCCGGGTCGGCGATTCAGATGCATAACGGCAACGATCCGGATCGCACGCGAGCTATCTGGCAGACGACGTCACAGGGAAGACGGCGCACGAGGCAACGGCGTGTGTGCTTCGACAGAGAGGTCCACGCCAGCGGATGCGCCAGGATGCTCTGAATCGCCAAGTGGACCTCCTGGGCGGACTCCCATCCCAGATCGGGACGGCAGGCGTTGTAGTAGTCCACCGCCTGATTCAATTCCGCTTCCGCCCCGGCGTGAAAGCTGTAGTTCACTGGCTCCGTCTCTTGAGCAGTTTGGCAAAGACTTCCTCGCCCGGTATTAGTTCGGCCTGGCCCGCCTCAATCTCGGCCACTCGCCTCTCGGCCTCAGCGGCCCACAGTTCGTCGATCTCCGCACGCGTGGGATTGAGGCTCTTGAGCAGCTCATCGACCAACTGAGCGCGAAGCTCGACAGGCAAAGACATCGCCTCGTTCAGCAGTTCATCTGTCGTGAGCATCAACGGCCTTTTCCGGTCAAATGCCCTATGGTATGCCCAACTCAACTGGTTTCAGTATGGCGGACAGCCTTTGTCGCGCCAACGGCGAGCGCGCCGCAGCCGGTCGAAATCGGAGACGAGCCATCGTTACATGGCGGGGACGTCTTCGACGTAGAGGTGGCCGGTGGGGCCGATCTTGAAGACGTAGATCAGGCCCTCGCGGAGCTGGGAGTAGATGACGTTGCCGTAGATGGCCTTGATGCCGTATTGGGCCAGGGCCTCGGGGTCGTGGGCGAGATCCCAGATGTGGGACCAGAACAGGTCGCGCTGGTCGGCGGGGAGGAGCTTGAGCAGGTCGGCGTAGCGTTTGGGCTCGCTGCCCATCGTCTCGATGGGCAACCCCTCTTCCGGGGCCATCTTCTCGCCGTAGACGCGACGCCAGATGTACAGGGCGCGGGCCTTGCCGTCCATGACCATCTGGTCCGTGAACTTGACGATCAGGGCATCGAAATGAATGACGTCCCCCTCGATCGTGTACTCCTTCTGGAGGATCGTCTGGGTCTTGTCCTCGCGGCTGGTCTCGACGAACCGCAGGGTCGTCAGCAGGCGCCCATCGGTTTCCGTGCGCTGGGAGATCACCTTGGCATAGCCGATCTGGTCCTCGGCTGTCAGGTTGGTGATGGCGCCCTTGAGCTGCTGGTTCTCGGTGAGCAGATCGTGGATCGTCATCGCGCCCCGGAAGAACCCGCGGCCGAAGAACGCAGCCGCTCCCAGGGCCACCAGCACCACACCGCCGGATAGTACGCTCAGTCTTCTCAATGCAGTACACCTCGAATTACCTGCTGTAGGCAGGATATACGAACGCCTTCAGTTGACTGTTTCATCGGCTTGTGGTGGGCAATCTCTCCATTTTTCAGGCTCGATAAGCCACATCGCAGCCGAGAACGCGTTTGAAGCTACCATACGCCCGTCCCCGTGGCAACCGTAAGCTGCGGCCGTTCTGATGCATCCTATCGCGATATCCATCCGAACCGCTATGAATGGAAGACGGGACGAGGTTTGACAGCCCAGAGAAAAAAAGGGTATACTGGTAGTTTTGCAGGCCTGTTGAGGATCACCAGACGCGACCTGAAAGACAGTCCGAAGCCCCGGAACGTGCCCTTGCCGCGACGATTATGTTAGCACACAATCCACTCTTGGAGTCAGCCACGCATCCGTCGGTCCAGGTGGCCCACGGCCAGGGGCCATACGTCAACACGCGCTCGGCTCTGGCAGGGCTGGACCTGTCGCCCGCGAGAGGCAAGCGCGTGCTGCTCAAGCCCAACGTCGGGCGGGTGGCGACGCCGGGTGAGGGGATCACCACGCATCCGGACGTCGTCGCCGCCGCCATCGATGCGCTGGCCGAAGCCGGTGCGGATGTGGCCGTCGGCGAAAGCCCGATTACCGGCGTCGACGCGATGGAGGCGTTCGTCACGTCCGGGATCGCAGATGTTGCCCGGAAACGCGGTTGCGGCCTGATCGACATGGACCGCCGTCCGCCCGTCGAGTTGCCCATCGAGCGGGGCGTAGCGCTGCACGAGCTCAAGCTCTGCGCCGACGTGTGGGACTACGACCTGGTCGTCTCGATCCCGGTGATGAAGATGCACATGCACACGGGGGTGACGCTGGCGGTCAAAAACATGAAGGGCTGCCTCTGGCGGCGCAGCAAGGTGCAACTGCACATGCTGCCGCCCGTCGAAGGCAGTGACGAGAAACCGATCAACATCGCGATCGCCGACATGGCGTCGGTGCTGCGTCCGCACTTGGCCATCATCGACGGGACGGTAGGCATGGAGGGGCTGGGACCGAGCGCGGGTGAGGCCAAGGTGATGGACACCGTGGTCGCCGGCGCAGACGCCTTTGCGGCCGATGCGGTGGCGTGCCGGCTGATGGGGACGACTGCCGAGACCGTTCCCCACCTGGCGATCGGGGCCGCGCGGGGCTACGGCGTCATCGACCTGCCCTCGATCTGCGTGACGCCCGACCACTGGCAGGAGTGGATCACTCCGTTTGCCGCGCCGGCGGCCAACCTGACCATCGAGTTTCCCAACGTCACGGTCTTCGACAGGAACTCCTGCAGCGCGTGCCAGTCCACCGTGCTGCTGTTCCTGAAGGGGTATCGAGACCAGTTGTTCGACTACTTCCCGTCCTGGCGGCATTTGAACATCGCCATCGGCAAAGGGAATGTGGACCTCCCCGAGGGGACCCTTTGCATCGGCAACTGCGCCGCCCGATGCAGGCAGGACGGCCAATACGTGCCTGGATGCCCGCCGGTCACCAGTGAGATTCTCAAGACACTGACCGGAAAGCCGTCCATCGACAGCCGGGACGGACGCAGTCCCAGGGCAAACAGACCAGCTACGCCATAGTCGCCGCTGAACCGCCGCCAAAACATTATGCAAGAATCCATCGGACTACGACTTGGCAGCCTGACGCTGGACGTTCCCTTCTTCCAGGCGTCGCTCAGCGGGTACAGCGACTACACCATGCGCTCGTTCGCCCGGCGCTTCGGCTGCCCGTTCGCGTTAGCCGATGTGATGCTGGCCAAGAGCATGGCCGAGCCGCGCGTCCTGCGGAAGGCCTGTTTTCGTCCGGGCATCGACGAGCATCCGGTGGGCGCGCAGATCATGGGCGAAAGCCCCGCCATCATGGCCAAGGCCGCGCGCGACCTGGTGGCGGTTGGATACGATGTGATCGATCTGAACTTCGCCTGTCCGGTGCCCAAGGTCCTGCGGCGCGGGCGCGGCGGCGCACTGCTGGCCCGCCCCAAAACAGTCATCGACATCGTCAGGATGGTCCGCGAGACCGTCGCCTGTCCCCTGCTGGTCAAGCTTCGCATCGGCATCGATCACGACAGCGCCTCCCAGGATGACTTTTGGGAGATCGTGACGCGATCGATCGAAGAAGGAATCGATGCACTGGTCATTCACGGGCGCACCGTCGAACAGCGCTATCGCGGCAAGGCCGACTGGGACACTCTGGCCAGTGTCAAGGCCCGGTTTCCTTCGGCCACGATCATCGGCAGCGGGGATGTCTTCGATCCGCAGGCGGCCTTCGAACGGATGAGACAGACCGGTCTCGACGGGTTCGTCGTCGCCCGTGGCGCGATCGGCAATCCGTGGATCTTCCGCGAGCTGCGTTGCGTGTGGGAGAACCGTCCCATCCCGCCCCCGCCGGACTTGGCCGAACAGCGGGCGATCATGCTCGAGCACTTCCATCGCGTCCTGAACGGCTATCCGGAAAAGCGGGCTATCGGCTACTTTCGCAAGTTCATCGTCCGCTACGCCCGGCTGCACCCCAGCCGCAAGCAGGTGACGACAACCCTGATGAAGGCGGAGTCACGGGCCGCCGTGGAGGCGGGAATCCACGCCTTGTACGGTGCTGGCGAGACCCACTGAGGGCGGAACGGCGTTCGCGTCAAAGGGGCTTGGCGTAGAACAGCGAGCCGCCGGTGCCCTCCTGGTACTGGGCCTGTGCGAAGCCTGCCGCTTCGTACAGACGCCGGGCGCGACGGTTGTTCTCCTGCACCTCCAGGGTGAGCTTGCAGCAGTGCAAGTGTCGCGCCTTGTCGGCGACCGCGTCGAGGAGCCGGCGGCCGATTTGCCGTCCGCGACAGTCCGCCACCACCGCCAGGTCATGGATGTTGACCAAGGGTTTGGCGTGGAAGGTCGAGAAGCCGAGGAAACAGACCGCGATTCCGACCGCCCTGCCGCCCTGGAAGGCGAGGAAGATCAGGGTCGTGGGATGCCGCCGCAGACCGTCGACGAGGTTGTCTCGCACCTGCGGCGCAAGAGGCCGGCCATTGCCCATCGGGTCGGCGGCGTACGCATCGATCAGCTCGACCACCGCTCGCTGATGCGCGACGCAATCCAAATCGGCCTCGACAATCTCCATCGTCGGCATTTCCACAGGGTTCTCCATCCAGATCCTCCCGGCCACGAGACTCCCAACGCGCCGGACAGTCACTGCGACTATACCCGGCCCGCGACGGTTCGGCAAGCAGTCCCTCGATTCGTCGCGGCTACGCTCGGCGGTGCGGATTTCCCGGTTGCATTCGCCGGTGCATCTGACTAAGATTGCCAGTTCTTTCGAACGGCAACGAAGATAGAGAGGCAGGTTTATGTCGGACAACGTGGTGCAGACTGTACAGGCGTTGAAACGGGGCACCGTGGAGGTGTACACCGAAACGGACCTGGCCCAGCGTCTGGTGGACGCGGCCAAGGCGGGCCGCCCGATGCGGATCAAGCTGGGGCTGGACCCGACCAGCCCGGACATTCACCTGGGCCACACGGTCGTGCTCCGCAAGATGCGCCAATTTCAGGACCTGGGCCACAAGGCGGTCCTGATCATCGGCGACTACACCGCGCGGGTGGGCGACCCGACGGGCCAGAACGCGACGCGGCCCATGCTCTCGCCCGAGCAGATCGAGCGAAACGCCCGCACCTATTTCAACCAGGCCGGACACATCCTCAACACCTCCCCCGACAAGCTCGAAGTCCGCTACAACAGCGAGTGGCTCGCCAAGCTCAACCTGGCCGATCTGATCAAGCTGGCCAGCAGCATGACAGTCGCCCGCATGCTCGAACGCGACACGTTCGAGCTGCGCTACAAGGCCGGCGACCCCATCGGCATCCACGAGTTCCTCTATCCGCTCATGCAGGGCTATGACTCCGTGATGGTCCGCAGTGACGTCGAGCTGGGCGGTACCGACCAGACCTTCAACAACCTCGTCGGACGCGACCTCCAGCGGCTGAACGACCAGCCCCCACAGATCGTCATCACCATGCCCATCCTCGTCGGCCTCGACGGCAAGGAGAAGATGAGCAAGTCCAAGGGCAACTACGTCGGCGTCACCGACGCTCCGAACGACATGTTCGGCAAGGTCATGAGCATCAGCGACGAGATGATGGCCAACTACTACACGCTGTTGACCAGCCTTCCCGCCGAGCAGATCGCGACGCTGGTCGATCCGAACCAGACCCATCCCAAGGAGGCCAAGGTCGCGCTGGGCAAGACGATCGTCGCCCAGTTCTACGGCCCCGAACTGGCGGAGATTGCCGCAGCGGAGTTCGACAAGGTCTTCGCGCAGGGCCAGTTGCCCGATGAGATTCCCGAGTTCCGGCTGCCGGCCGAGCCGATCAGCGTCAAGCAGCTCCTGACGACCTGCAAGCTGGTCGATACCGGCGGCGAAGCCAAGCGCATGGTCATGCAGGGCGGCGTCAGCATCGACGGGCAGAAGGTCACGGACCCCAACGCCGCGACCACGCCGGCCGACGGCATGGTCGTCCAGGTCGGCAAGCGCCGCTTCGCCAGGATCCGCGTCTGACGACGGACCGTCCGTCGCGGAAGATCGAACGAACGTCACGTGAGAAGGGATATCATGAAGCGTCTCAGCCCGGAACGACGGAATCAGCTCATCCACGAACACCTCCGACACCTTTGTGCCGACTGGACCTGTCGATACGGGCAATGGAATCTCGAGAAGCTCCTGGCGGAAATGGAGTCGGCGCTGCGGGCCCGGAGGCACCGTCAAAAGGCCGACGCGATCAGCGCGTAGAAAGAGTCGCATTTGAACGACAAGACCCCAATCGCAGGTGACGACATGAAACGAAGCAGAAGAGCTGTCACTGTATTCGTCTTGGGCATCGCTTTACTTGCGGCGTTGAGCGGCTGCCAGTCGGGATCGGCCCGCCCGCAGCGCCCGCAAACGCTTCGCGTGCTGACCTACAACATCCATCACGGCGAAGCGATGGACGAGCAGTTCGACTACGAGCGTCTGGCAAAGGTCATCAACGATCTGTCGCCGGACCTCGTCGCCTTGCAGGAGGTCGACCACGGCACCGAGCGAGCCTCGGGCGTCGATCAGACGGCGCTGCTCGGCAAGCTCTGCAAGATGCACTGCGCTTTCGGCCAGGCGATGCCTTACCAGGGCGGCCGCTACGGCGAAGCCATCCTCTCGCGGTTTCCCATCGTCGCGACGGCCGTGCACCCCCTTCCTCACTGGGGCGACCGCGAACCGCGAGCGGCGCTGGAGGTGTGGATCGAGCCGGAGGGCATCGGACCGCTGCGATTCGTCGGAACGCATCTGTGCCATCTCGATGAGGAGATCCGCACGCAGCAGACGACGCGGCTGGCCCAGTTGTTCGGCACCGAAGACGGCCCGCCTGTTGTCCTGGCAGGCGACTTCAACGCCCGGCCGGGCAGTCGCCCGATGAACGTCCTGCTCGACGCCGCCTGGACCGACGTCGTCGCCCCCCGCTCGAAGATCGACTACATCCTCATCCGTTCGGCGGATCCCTGGCAGGTGGAGCAAGTGACTATCGTCGATGAGCCGGTCGTCTCCGACCACAACCCGGTCCTCGCGGAGCTGCGATGGCAAGGCACCCCAGCGTCAACGGCTGAGAACTAAAGTCATGGTTGACATGGGCCGATAGTCCTGGTAAAGATCGAACCTCAAAGAGGTTATCATGCAGATGGCAAACGGTGGACAATTCGGGGCAGCAGCCGGGAAGGCGACGCAAAGGATATGCGCCGGCCCGATCGCTGTCACTGGAGACCACAGGAAGCTGCCCTGAGAACGCTTTGACCCCGCGATCATGAAAGCCTTTCAGAGCAGCCGACTCTGGAAGGCTTTTTTTCGTTGGAAGCTGCCAACGCCGTCGCGGCACGACCCAATGCGTTTGGCGGTTCCGTTGACAGAGGCCAGGGCGAAGCATAAGATACGCGATTCGTTTTTCGAGCTTTCAAGGACCTTGACGATGGCAGACGAGAACAAGAAGAACTACCGCGACACCCTGAACCTGCCGCAAACGAGCTTTGCGATGAAGGCCAACCTCGTGCAGCGCGAGCCCCAGATGCGCCAGCGCTGGGCGAAGGAGAGTATCTACACGCAGATTCGCGAGGCCCGGCTGGGCGCCCCGCTCTACGTCCTGCACGACGGCCCGCCCTACGCCAACGGCGACATCCACATGGGCCACGTCATCAACAAGGTCCTCAAGGACTTCGTCGTCAAATACAAGACGATGGCCGGCTTCGACGCGCCGTACATCCCGGGCTGGGACTGCCACGGGCTGCCCATCGAGGCCAAGGTGATGACCGACCTGGGCGAGAAGGTCCGGCAGATGAGCAAGACGGAGGTCCGCCGCGAGTGCATGAAGTACGCCAGCAAGTACGTCAAGCTCCAGAGCCGGCAGTTCCAGGACCTCGGCGTGTTCGGCGACTTCGAGAATCCCTACCTGACCTTCAAGCCGCAATACGAGGCCGGAATCCTGGAGGTCTTCGCGACGCTGGTGGGAAAGGGACTGGTCTATCGCCAGCTCAAGCCGATCCACTGGTCCGTCGGATGTGAGACGGCGCTGGCGGAGGCGGAGCTGGAATACAAAGACATCGCTTCGCCCAGCATCTTCGTCAACTTCAGTGCGACGCAGGAGACCACCGCACGGCTGATCGAGCTGGGAGTCGTCACGAATGATCAGACCAAGGATTCAGAGGTCGCCCTGATGATCTGGACGACCACGCCCTGGACGCTGGCAGCCAACCTGGCGGTCGCCGTGCATCCGAATCTCGAATACACCGCCGTCTCCTACGAGAAGGATGGACGCAAGTACACCTCCGTCGTCGCGACCGATCGCATCGAGGCCGTCGTCGCCGCCGGCGGCCTGACGCAAGGTCAATACGCCGTCGGAACCAAGACGGTCCGCGGTAGCGAACTCGAAGGACTTCGCTATCGGCACCCGTTCATCGAGACCAATCCGACCGACAGGGACGCCTATATGGTGATCCTCGCCGAGTACGTGACCACCGAGGACGGCACGGGTCTGGTCCACACCGCGCCCGGCCACGGCCAGGAAGACTATCTCTCGGGCCAGCGGTATGGCCTGGCGGTCTATTCGCCCGTCAAAGACGATGGCTGCTACGACGAGACCGTCCCCGACTGGCTGCAAGGCAAGAACGTGCTCTCCGTGGACAAGGAAGTCAACGAGCGCCTGGCAAGAACGGGCCGGCTGTTTGCCCAGCGAGAGATCGTCCACAGCTACCCCCACTGCTGGCGAAGCAAAGGCCCGGTGATCTTCCGCGCAACCGAGCAGTGGTTCGTGGGCGTGGACAGGGACTTGCCCGACACCAGCCGCAACCTCCGTGCGATGGCGATGGACGCCGTCGAGGAGGTCCGCTGGATTCCCGCGTGGGGCCAGAAGCGGATCGCGGGCATGCTCGAATCGCGGCCGGACTGGTGCATCAGCCGCCAGCGAAGCTGGGGTCTGCCGATCCCGGTCTTCACGATGCCGGATGGGCAGACGCTGCTGACGAAAGAATCGGTGATGGCGGTCGCCCGGCACATCGGCCAGCGCGGCTCCAATAGCTGGTTCACCGACTCGCCCCGCGAGATTCTGGGGGATGATTTCCACTTGCCCGAAGGGTTCGACCTCGACCATCTCCAGAAAGAAGAGAACATCTTCGACGTGTGGTTCGAGTCGGGCTGTAGCTGGTACAGCGTCGCGGTGGCGGCCGGCTGGCCAGTCCCGGTCGATCTGTACCTCGAAGGCTCCGACCAGCATCGCGGCTGGTTTCAGCTCTCCCTGCTGCCGGCGCTGGGCGCCACGGGAAAGCCCCCCTTCAAAAGCGTTCTGACGCACGGTTTTACCGTCGACGAAAAGGGCATGAAGCAATCCAAGTCGCTGGGCAACTACATCAACGCCCAGGACGAGATCGCCAAGTACGGCGCCGACATCCTGCGGTTGTGGGTCGCCAGCGTCAACTACCAGGAGGACGTGCGCTGCAACGATGAGCTGATCGGCCGCACGCAGGACGCCTACCGCAAGATCCGCAACACACTCCGTTACCTGCTGGGCAACCTCGACGGCTTCGAGCCGGCCATTGACTCGATCCCGTACGACCGCATGTTCGAGATCGACAAGTGGGCCATGTGCCAGTTGCAGAAGCTGATCGCGGACGTCACCGACGCGTACGAGAACTTCGTGTTCCATCGCGTCTTCTCGCTGCTGTACAACTTCTGCACGGTCGAGATGAGCAGCATCTATATGGACGTCCTCAAGGACCGGATGTACTGCGACGCGACAGACGGCCTGTCCCGACGCAGCGGCCAGACCGTGATGTACGAGATCCTCAGCGCGCTCGTGCGGCTGCTGGCGCCGGTCCTGGCGCACACCGCCGAAGAGGCGTGGGAAGCGATGCCCTTCAAGCCGCAGGACTGCGCCAGCGTGCATCTGGTGAGCCTGCCAAAGGTCGATGCGAGCGTCGACTACGCGAGCCAGCAGGCCCGATGGCAGAAGATCATGGCCCTTCGCGATGAGGTCCTGCGTGCCCTCGAAGGACTCCGGCAGGACAAGACCATCGCCAGCAATCAGGAAGCGTCCGTGACGATGCGATGCACGGACGAAGATGCCGCCGCGATCGAGGCGTTCGGCGTCGAAGCGTTCGCAGCCCTCTGCATCGTCAGCGAGGTGAAGCTCGAACGATCCGCCGAGGCGACGACCGTCGCCGCCGCCAAAAGCCCACACGCCAAGTGTCAGCGCTGCTGGAACTACTGGCCCAGCGTCGGCGCCAACGCCGACAGTCCCGACCTCTGCCAGCGCTGCGCCACCGTCGTCGCTCCTGCATAGGCTGGCGGCCGGAGACCGTAGGCTTCGGGCTGGAGGAAGAGCTACGGTTTGCGCAGGGCACGGACCAAACCATTGAGAACTCTACACGTCTCGGCAGCAAAGGAAGATAGAAGCTCGGCAGACTATCCGTAAGTCTGGTTTCCGTGCTCTCAGCTAGAGAGACGATGATCTGGTCGACGAAGTAGGCGCAGACATCCTCGAAGGCACGTCCGGCAGCGGGCACAGTCTTTGGTCGCTGAATAGGCCATCCACATGCGCCGTGTTCAGACTGTATTCATTCAACTGATCGCACCTTCGTGGAGCAGACATGACGCGTTCTCTTGGAATGAGAAACACCCTAGATTCATCGAGGAAGATGACATCGCTATCCTTGACGAGGTTGACAACCGCCAGGAGATGGTAGTGATCTGGCAGTCCATTCGTTTGATACGAAGAGCCTGTGGTAGTCTTGACCTGAATCGCCCTAAAAACGCCGTGGCGAACTGCGATAAGGTCATTGCCTGAATCCTTAAGAGGTGGTGCCGCCTGCACATCAAATTGCAGCAACCGAAGTTGAACCAACAACTCCCCAAGGGTGCCAACTTTGATTTGCGTTGTTATGCCGTTCATCTTACTTTTCCCAAATGGTCTTCCTTGTGGCTCTGAAGAGAAACAGGCTGTCAGTTTGCATGGGACTTCAAGGCGCCCGTTCGCCATATCTACGTAGGTTCGCAATAAGTGTGAGAGTCCCCTCATAGTCGGGCGAGTTCGCCCCAATTGTCAGAGCCTCACTCAATATTTCTGCATCAGCCGCGCATGAAGACAACACGTACCCTAGGGTCTTCTCCTCGGTCTGGTCGAGAGTGTGGTCAATGAGACATTCGTTGACCTCAAAGTCCCTCAATAAGTTGATGACAGCCTCCCGATCTCCACCCCTGTAAGCGCATTTCTCAACGATCGCAAAGTGGCCGCGATCCAATACCCACTCACCGGTCCCCATCGAGAGCTCCCAATCGGGCAGATTCGGAATGTTCCCAAAATAGGACGCGATCGTCTCTAAGGCTTCATAGTCATTCCCCGCCGCCACTTGCTCTTTGATAGAAGAAGCCCTGCTCACACACAATTCTATGTGCAGGAGTTTCGGCGGACCTGCGTACTCCACCGCTTCCCACCATGGGTGGGTTTGTATGCCAGCTTTCCTCACAGCTCTCGTAAACTGCATCCACTGTTCAGAATTGAGCTGATCCCTTATGTCCATATCGGACCTTCCAGCATCTCTGTCTATCTCGTCTTGCCCATCGGACATATCGGACTGATACATGTGGGACTTAAGTGCAACTAGGGAGCAGAGGGGAAGTTGACGCACGAGCCACAGCAGTGTCCATCGCGACGCGATGCGAGCCCCGTTACCTCCCGTCTCCAGTCTACGGTCTATGGCCTGCGAGCTGCTGCACAGCTCGCGTGTAGACTTCGTCGAGGGTGATGTGGGTGATGGCGTGGGCGGGGTTGGTGCTCTTGATCGCGAGACCGCGCGTCGCGACGTCACGGCCGACGATGCACTCAGGCCGGCGGTAGGGGCCGACGCGCAGCGGGTTGGACCAACTGAACATCATCACCAGCGGCTTGCCCAGCGCTGCGGCGATATGGCCCGGTCCCGTGTCGTTGCTGATGACGATCCGGGCGGAGCGCAGCACCTCGACCAGTTCGGGCAGTGACGTGCGGCCGGCCAGGTTCACGATCCGGCACGTCGCGTGGCTCTGAATTCGCTCGATCATCGCGCTCTCGGCGCCGCTGCCGGTGGCGACGATGGCCAGCCCGTGCTCGGAGGCCAGCCGGCCGGCCAGCGATCCAAACCGCGCGGCGGGCCAACACTTGCTGATCTGGGCGGAACCGGGGATCAACACCGCGTATCGTTCGCGAGCCAGGTCGTGCTGCGACAGCAACGCGCCGACAGCCTCGACGGCCGCCGGCTTCTCGGGCAGGACGAACTCCACGCCAAGGTCACAACCGCCCATCGCCTCGATGATCTTCATGTAGTAGTCGATCACGTGGACCCAGTCTGCGTGTCGCGGCACGGTGGTCGTGTAGAACCAATGGGCGAACTCCCGGCCCCAGACCGGGCCGAAACGATACTTGCAGCCGCAGGCCCAGGACAGCGACGCAGACCGCAGCAGCCCCTGGAGGTCCAGCACCGCGTCGAAGCGACGCCGACGCAGGTCGCCGATCAGGGACCCGAGGGCTTTCATCGCGAACGGACAGTACCACGCCTTGCCCAGCGTCTTGCGGTCGAAGTGGATGATCTCGTCCAGGTGCGGATGGCCCTCGATCAGCCCAGCAAACGCCGGACGGACAAGCCAGGTGATCCGCGCTTGCGGGAAGCTGCGGCGCAGCGCCGACAACGCCGGCAGCGCCATCACGATGTCGCCCAGCGAACTGGGCTTGATCAGGAGAATGTTCTTCCACGCACTGGACATAAGCTGCAAATTCTACGCCAGCGCCGGCCCGCAAGCAACGGGCGATCCGCAATCGGCCGTTGAAATGTCCACATAGGCCGATAGAATGATGTCCCGCGACGCGTTCGACAGGGGTATGCACGCAGGCAGTAGAGGATTTGACGCATGGCGAAGAAGGGCAGGTATGTGTACGACTGGCCCCGGCCGATGGTGACGGTCGACGCGGCGGTGTTTCGCTTCGCGCGGGGCAAGGCCTGGCTGTTGCTGGTCGAACGCAAGAAGGAACCATACAAAGGGCAATGGGCGATCCCGGGCGGTTTCGTCGAGATGGACGAGGAACTGGAGGACGCCGTTGCACGCGAGTTGAAGGAAGAGACCGGGCTGACGGGCATAGCCCTGGAGCAGTTGCGGGCCTTCGGCACGGTCGGCCGAGACCCTCGCGGCCGGCAGATCACCGTGGTCTTCACGGGCATCGCCGCCAAGGGGCAGACAATCGTGCGTGGAGGCGACGACGCCGCCGAAGCCAGGTGGTTTCCCATCGACCGCCTGCCGGAGAACCTCGCCTTCGACCATGATCGCGTCACCCGCGCGGCCATCGCCCGACTGAAGCGAACGAACGCCTATCGCCAATCCGTAACCGAGCGCCGATAGTAGATTGACAGGCCGCGACGGCGGCTCTACGATGGCCCCGGCGTTGAGCGGTCCACCGAAACGGTCAGTAACAGGAGCACCACCATGAGCGACGGCGCGTCCGAGGACTTCACCCCGGCCTACCTCAAACAGGCGATGAAGGCGTTCAAGAAGCGTCTGAAGCTGACGCGTCTCGATGCGGAGTCCACGTTGGGCGGAGGGCCTTTCAGCGGAGGCCGAAGCTCAGGCATCGTGGCCATCCAGCCTCCGAACCAGTATCCGCGTCAGGTATGGGACAAGCTCGTGGAGATGGGCAGACTCCGCCACGCCGGCGGCGGGCTCTACCAGATGTGCCAGGACCCTGAGGCCCACTGACGCGCGGGCCGTTGCCGAACGGCATGGGCCCGGTCACTCGCTCGAACCGGAAACGGCCTTCCTGACCTGCTGATTGAACATCCGCAACTGAACGGCGATTGCCCCGAGCGCCCACTCGATGTAGTGCAGGCGGTGTGCGGGCTTGCGGTGGCGTTCGATCATCAACCCTTGCTGAGCCGCATTCACGAACCGGGCGATCACCTGCGAACTGATCTGCGTGGGCTGGGCCGCCCATCTCTTCAGTTGTTCGTACTGTCGTTGCAGCGCCCGGTCGGACCGGAGTTGCTCGGCGCTGAGATAGTCACCCGGATTCAGGGCCAGTTGCAGACCCTTCAGACACAGGATCAGCGGCTCGTAATTGGCCCTCCTCTCCAACCGAATGAACTTGTATTGCTGGATGTAGGTCGTAGCCTGGGCCGGCGGCTTGTCGCCGATCTCATCGCCCCCGAGGTACCAGTTGCGCCGGCTGCGTCGGGCGAAGACCAGCTCTTCGCCCACGCTGCGCTGGGTGATCTCGTCATGGCCCATGCGGGACACCCAGAGGCCACCGGGTCTTCGTTCGGGCCCGCCTCCCAGTGCCAGCAGGCACTTGACGAACCCCAGAGGCAGGATGGTCTGCTCCTTGACCCTGCTCTTGAGCAGTTGGAAGGACAGGTGGAGGCTGTGCGGCTGAACCTGGAAGAAGCTGACCAACTCGTGGATCAACTGGTTCAGCAACCAAGGGTCGGAGCTGGCCGGCCGGGAAAGCTCGCCGGCAATGCTCAGCCTTCCGGGCGCCAGTTCGAGAAACCCCGAGGTGCGTCTTCGCTGTCCGGAACCGGTGTGGTCGTCGATGTAGCCTCCCAGCTTCCAGCAGAGCACGTCGAGGCAGAAATCGTAGAAGTACCGGAATCCGTCGTACGCCGGATCCAACGCTTTGCAGATGCTGCGCCTGGATTCGATGGCATCGGGTCCCAGGCTGCTCAGCTCCAGCTCGAAGCCGAGCGGGATAAGTCCCGGCTGGAGGTTGGAGCGAATCCGATGCAGATGGGACTCCGCCACGCGCGAATCGAAGATACTGCGCGAAGCGCGCACGGCGTATTTGACATAGTCGATCAGATCCAGGTTCTCCGACGGCATCATGTTCAGGCCCCGTTCGATGATCAGGTCCACCACGCTGCGGTTGGCGTTGATCATCCGCAAGGCCGCCACCAAACTGATCGACCGGGCGAAAAACCGCTCGCTGGTCCGCATGTGCTCCAGGTCGAAACGGTATCGGCTCTGGATCTGCTCGTCGAACTCGTTGAGCAACACCTGTCGCAGCACCAGCGACAGGTAATTGCGCAGGTATGGCTGCGCCTCCGGATCGTTCAGCAGATGGCGGATGCTCGGTCGTGGCCGGTCCAGTTCGCGTTCCAGCCAGTAATCGCTGATGGCATCCGTGTGGTAGTGGCTCATGACCAGATCGCGTTCGGTCGTGGCCAGCAGCTCGCGTTCGGCCAGGCGCTCCAGTTCGGCGTCGACGGTCCGCTCGCCGGGACGCGTGTGTCTCTGGAGGAACCGGTTGATGCGCTTGCGAAGCCACAGTTCGTGGATGAGATTGACGTGAAACCGGTCGCCGAAGCGTGTGCGCATCGATTCGGGCGTCACGAGATAGGCCTGGGCCTCGACCGTCCCATGCGCGGTGTAGACATGGACCGTCTCCCTCTGGTAGCGTTTTCCTTCATATCGGTCGATCTCCGCCATCGCCGAGAGGGGCACGTCATGAATCACGAATCCTTCGATCCTGGCGTCCGGCGTCTTGACGGCGTAGTAATACACGTTGTCCGGGCTGACCCGCCGATGGCCCGGCAGAAAGGCCGGCTCGGCAAACAACGTCTTGACGTCGATCTTCGAGGGCTTGCGCGTGAAGGCGAAGCCGCTGACCGATTGGAAGATGCGACTGTCTCGAAGCGATCCGTAGATGAAGAGGTTGACTTTTCGCTTGTGCATAGACGGCTCGATCTGCCCCGTCGACCGACCGCTGCGTCCGGTCACGGTTCCCGTACGATGCGCCGTCGCAGTTGCCAGAGTTCCCGGAAGGCCCTCAGGATCACACGGAGGCTGGCTCCGGTCTGCCGCCCGGCGGTGCGTGGATAGTGGTGCACCCCCCGCTGCGTGATCGTGTACCCTTTTCGGGCGGCCCGCGCGAGAATCTCCGTGTCGATCAGCGCCCCGGTGCTTTCCATCTTGATCCGGTCGAAGATGCCGCGGCGATACAGCTTGAAGGCGCAATCCACGTCGCGGACCTTCAGCGAGAACACCAGACCGGTGACCTTTGTCCAGAGCCACCCGTTGATCTTGCGGACGACGTTGTCCCGGCGGTTCATTCGGTAGCAACTGACGATGTCGTAGTCGTTCATCAGCGGCAGCAGCGCCGGCATCTCGCCAATGTCGAACTGGCCGTCGCCGTCGGTGTAGAAGACCAGTTCCTTGCGCGCCGCGCGGAAACCGGACTGGAGGGCGGCGCCGTAGCCGAGGTTGCGCTCGTGGTGAACGACGCGAACCCGCTCGTTGCCCGCGGCGATCTCATCGGCGATGCGTCCCGTCTCGTCGGCGCTGCCGTCGTCCACGATGATGATCTCGTAATCGGCGCCCAGCCCTTCGAGCACACGGACCGCCTGTTTGGCCACGCGCGCCACGTTGGCCTGCTCGTTGTAGCAGGGAAAGAAGACCGAAATGGATACGGCCGACGGCGACTGCCCACCCGGCGATGTCGGCCTGTCCGCCTGGACCATGGCTCACCACCTCTTCCTGTCGGAGATGCGGTCCCTCTCGATCAGATAGCGTTTCATCTGGTCCTCACAGGTCCGGGCGACCTCGCGGTTGCCCTGAGCCTCCGCCACCTGCTTGAGCCGCACCATCGCCAGACGCGCCGCTTCGAGCCGCAGGTTATAGCCATCGTGATTGGCGTAGCTGGACCTGTTCTTCTCGAACTTCGTGGTGTACTCGACGCAGATCTCGCTGACCCGCTGCTGAAGCTCGGGGTACCGAGCGGCAATCACCAGCAGATCGAGCATCGGCCCGGGCGACGGATCGAGGTGGAACGCCTTGATGACCATGTCCAGACCCTGCTGTCTCTGACCGGCCTCGGTGGACAGCAGAAGGTTGTGCCCGACCGAGAAGTTGGCGGCGAATTCGTCCGGATACGTGGTCCGGCCGGTGAACATGCCACTGAACAACTGCTTGCCCTGCTCGGTCGTCACATTGACGAACAGCTTCTGCTTGTTGTTGAGGAAGACCAGACGCCAGTTGGGGTCGTACTCGAGGGCGCGGACGAAATCCTTGTCGAACTGGTTGGCCGGCATCAGGATCACCCAGACGTCGAATTTGTCGAGCTGCTCGGTCACCCACTGCCCGATCTCTCTCAGTTCGGCGGCGGTGGGGTCCCGTCCCTCGTACGCGGCCCTTCTGGCGGCCGGTCCGCCTGCCAGGATCTCGGTCCAGAGGTCGAACGTCCGGGTATCGTAGGCGGCCTGGGCCCGGCCATCCATGAACAATTGCAGAGGCGTCCGTCCCGTGTTGGGATCGGGGTCCTGGCCCCAGGCGACAAACCCGCCCTCCGTCCAGTAGTTGAACATATTGCCGGCCAGCTTGTTCTCGCGGATGAACTGGCAGGCGTAGAACGGCTTGGCATCGGAGGCGGTCATCCGCATGAAGACCGACGTCAGCTTCGGGTCCGCCGGCCAGTAATCCAGGTAGATCAGCTTGAACCTCAGCCCTACCCACAGGCCGAACCCAACGACAGCCACCAACACCAGTAGCGACGCGACCTGCCACGCCGGTTTGAGGAGCATGCGGGCATCCACCTGCTTGGCCCCTCCGCCGTACCTGTCGGTCCCAAGAAACATGGCGAACAGGGGAAACGACGAGAACGCCAGCAACGTTCCGAACGCCAGGAGCCAGAAACGCGGTTGAATCTGCGTGGGCACACCCGGCACCGGGAAGAACAGCCAAGGCCAGAACAACAGACGCCACAATCCCAGGACGGCCAGGGCCCCGGCCAGCCCGATCAGAAGCAGGCGTTCTACGGTTTCGTCGCGATCCGCATCGGACGTTCGGGCGGCGCCGCGCAGATCCGCAATGGTCAGGATGGAGGCCACGATGCGCTGTACCAGCAATGCGATCACGGGACAGGCGACAAGAGCAGCGATCGGGATGAATCGTCGCGAGCGTACGGCCATGTAGACGGTCACCGCGGCCACGATGATGAAAACGACATCGATTTGCGGCGCGGCGGGCGCCTCGGCCTTCCCGGTGCGCTTCTTCGGAGATGGTTCCGCGAGCGTCGCACGCACCGACAGAATCGACCAGACAATCAGAGCGAGCCAGGCGAGGATGTACATCGTCAGAAACGGAATAGCGGTGCCAACCGGGTTGGTCCAGTCCAGGGCCCGATGCCACTCGTGAACGTCGCGCCAGCGTTCGGCGTGCTTGCTGACCGAGATGACAAAGGTGTGCGTCAGATTGGTCAGGTGGAACGGATTGAAGACAACCATCGCGACGAACGCGACCGCTCCGGCGCCGACCGTGTGCATAAGGGTCCGGCGATCCAGCACGCGAAGGGCCTTGTCTCGGAGAGACAGAACCGCCGCCCCGAACGCCATGGACAGCACGAACATGCCCACGCACGTCCAACGTCCGCCGGCCGCGTGATCGGCAAAGATCCTCAGGATACGATCGTTCATCGTGTTGGGTGGCGCGGGGAAGTACCGCGCCAGCAGTAGAAGGAACACGATGCACATTGCGACGACGTGCAGCGCCGTCAGGGCACTGCCGCTGATCTGCCGGTGCAGAACGGCCGCGATGCTGCCCCCGACGGCCAGCACCAGAAGCACAACCATCCAGTCGCCGATGCCGGAAGCGCCGGCGTTGGTCTGCGAGAAATACTCGGCCATCAACTCGGCCCGGCGACCGAGGAACTGATGGGTCAGGCCAGAGAGGACCAGCCACGTCAGAATGCTATAAGCCGCCACCAGCCAACGTTTCGGAAGGTGCATGATCAGATGCCAGCCTACGAACGGGACCAGCACGATGAAAGCGTAAACATAGCCGCCGTGTACGTTGGACCAGAAGACCACCACCGGCACGATCAGCCAGATGTAGAGTGCGTTCCTGTAGCTGGTCAGGACCAGGATCAGGACAAAGACCGCCACCAGCAGGTTCGAGAAGCCGGCCGGACGGATGTCGAAGAAGGACCGCCCGATGAACAAGGCAAAACCCGAAGCGGCAGCGGCCAGGGCGGGGTTCACACCCAACAGCCGGGCGGTGAAGTAGATCGCGGCAACCGCCAGGAAGTACACGGCAAATTTCCAGAACACCAGCGCATCGAAGTAAGGCTCCTGCTCCGAACCGAACATTGTGGTCAGGCGGTAGAAGATGACGTGTGTCAGCCAGTTCTGGTTGATCCAGCCGGTCGGATGCCACTTGCGAACGGTTTCGAGGCCTACCTTCTCGGTGATCCAGCGAGCCCAGCCCGGCCAGGTCGCGACCTCGGCCTCCGTCGGGCCGGCGCGGTGGCTGTTGGCGCTGAAAGGCTCGACGGTGTCCACGCCGTGGTTGACAAAGTGCCGGCCGCACGCCATCGCCACCCAGGTGTCGCCGGCGGCCACCATATGCGTGCAGGCGTGAAAGGCGAAGATCAACATCGCCAGCCAGCCAGCGGCCACCACCCAAGCGGACCATGCCGAGCGTCGTTCGGTGGTTAACAGTATGTCCCCCTCGCCGGTCTCATTTGCCGCCATTCGCGCACTTTCCAACAGGTTTCGGCTAATAACACAGAAGAAGAGTACTTCTTCTTCCGTCTATCGTCAAGAACGCCCCCCGGCCTGTTGCTCTTTGTGGAAAAGCACCCACAGAACGGGCCCGGCCGTCAAAACCGCCAAGAGCCTGCCACGCCGCAATGAAGACCTCCTGCGTCAGATCCTCGGCCAGACTCGCCTCGCGCGTCAGAAACACCAGGAATCGGTACACCGAGCCGTAATGGGCATCGATCACGGCTTCATACGCCTCGCGGCGACCCTCACGAAGGGCAGAAAGAATCCTTCGCTCAGCCTTGTCCCGCACACACGCCTCCCGATACTGAAACTGACGTCGCCAGCCCTGCCGAGCTCTGTTTCCAGATTAGACGTTCCGCTGGCGCCACGTGTTGGCGCCTGACCACAGAATTCTGCGGATTGTGCGTGACAAGCCACCTGCCGCGCATGCGGAATGCATGGCGGCCAGGCTCCGCCCAGACGTGGCCGATCCATCGAAATGCCGCTCGCCGCGCCCTGCCATCGTGGACCGCTTCTCGGCCCTACTGGCTCAGCCACTGCTCCAGCCGGTCGAGGCCCTTCTTGATGTGTTCCATCGAACAGGCGAAGCTCAGGCGCACGTTGTCGCCGCAGCCGAACGGCAGGCCCGGGACCAGGGCCACGTTGGCCTGCTCCAGCAGGGCCGAGGCGAATTGCATGCTGTCGCCGATCCTGGTGCCGCCAATGGTCCGGCCGAAGTGCGCGGAAACGTCCGGGAAACAATAGAACGCGCCCGCCGGCTCGGCACACCACACGCCCTTGATGCCATTGAGCCGGTCGGCCATGTATTTGCCGCGTTTGGCGAACTCGACCCGCATCTTCTCGATCGTCGCATCGGCCTGCGGGCCGAAGGCGGCAATCGCTGCGTACTGGGCAAACGTCACAGGGTTCGAGGTCATGTGGTCCTGAAGACGGGACATCGCCTTGATGACGTCCAGTGGTCCGGCGGTGTAGCCCAGACGCCAGCCGGTCATGGAGAACGCCTTGCTCAGGCCGTTGAGGGTCAGCGTCCTTTGGAACGCGTCGTCGCTCAGGGCCGCGAAGCTGATGAACTTCGAGTCACCATAGACGAGCTTCTCGTAGATTTCATCGGACATCACGCAGACGTTGGTGCCTTCGAGCACCTTGGCCACGGCCCGCAGTTCGTCCGGCGTGTACATGAACCCGCCGGGGTTGCTGGGCGAGTTGAGAATGAGCATCGCGGTCTTGGGCGTGATAGCTTTTTTGAGCTGCTGCGGCGTGATCTTGTAGCTGTTGGCCTTGTCCGTCTCGACGATCTTCGTCACCGCGCCGGCCAGCTTGATCGCCTCGGGATACGTCACCCAGTAGGGTCGGGGCAGCAGCACCTCGTCGCCCGGATCGAGCACCGCCTGCATCGCCTCGTAGACCGAGTGCTTGCCGCCGATGTTGACGACGATCTGCTCGGGCGTGTACTTGAGCCCGTTCTCCCGTTCGAGCTTCTTGGCGATCGCGGTCCGCAGCTCGATGATGCCCGCAGCGGGCGTGTACTTGGTCTTGCCCTCTTTCAGGGCCCTGATTGCCGCTTCCTTGATATACTCCGGCGTATCGAAATCCGGCTCGCCCGCTCCGAAACCGACCACATCGATCCCCTGGGCCTTCAGCTCCTTGGCTCGGGCCGTCACGGCGATCGTTGCCGAAGGCGGAACGCTCTTGGCTCTCTGGCTGATCTTCATCGTCAAAATACCCTTTCTCGTGGAATCCCATTCTGACAACCGGCGGCTCATTAAACCCAAAACCGCCCGCCAGTCAAGCGAATTCGCATTCTCGCGATTCGCCGGCGCAGGGTTGCCACGGCTGGCACCAGAACGCGACGCAAAGATGCGTGGGCAGACACTCCCCCCATTCCCGTTCGATGGAAGGCATGGCCCCTCTCTACTGGGTTCGAGAGGGGCCACGTGATTCTGCCGTCAGTCGGCCGGTGTCGGCTCGACCTTCAACACGCCGAGATAGGTGAAGTGATTGGTGTTGACGTTGTTGGTGGTCGGGGCCAGATCGATCCGGATCTCGCCGGCTTCGTCGGGCGCGATCGCGGTGACGCTTGCGAACTCGTTCTCGTTGTCCGAGGCATTCAAGGCCGCGAAGCCTGAGTCGGCTCCGGCGACCGTGTAACCCGTCTCGCGGTTGTCACGGACGCCCATTCGCGAGGCGTAGAAGGTGAAGTCGTACGTCAGCAGCGGGTCCAGTCCCGTCAGTTTGAAGCTCGGGAAGACATCGGCCAGCCCGCTGAATGTCTCGGTGTTGCCGAACAGGGAGTCGCGCGTGGCATTCGCGGGGAAGACCGGCGAGGCGAGTGTCCCGTTGGTGTTGGCGCCGTTGAACCGCCGGATCGTGACCAGACTGACCTTCGTCGCAATACCGTCGACGGTCACCAGAGCGGCCAGGCGACCGCCATCGACGCACCCGACGCTCTGTGTCACGTTGTTCCATGCATTGGCCGGATCGTCGTCCGTGGGAGTCTCCGAAGCGCCGAAATCGATGAGAAGAACCTCCAGACGCACCTGCCCCGCCACGGCTGAGCCGGCGGCGATCTGATTGCCCGCCAAGTCCTGCAACGCGCTGACACTCACCGTGAAGCTACCCAGAACGCGCTGGCCCAGCGTGAGAACAACAGTGCGACCGTCGGCGCCCGGCTCGGCGGCGACGACCTCGACAGTCCCCTCGTTGACGCCGTAGTTGGCCGCCACGGCAGCCGTCTCCTGAGCCAGACGCTCGTCGAAGGACAGCGTGATCGTATAGCCGTTGGTGCTCTCGGCCGACAGCAGGACCGGCGCGTTGACGTCGGGGACCACGTGGAGGAACGCCCCTTCGCTCAGGGCGCTGTAGACCATGTTGCTGACGCCCACCGCAAAGACGGCGCCGTCCATGTCCGGCGTCACGATGTCGATCGTATACGCGAAGTCGTTGGCGTCGGCGATCGCGCCGCCGTTCTTGTACCACTGCACAACATACGGAGGCGTGCTCTGAACCTGCGCCTGGAACGTGACGGACTGGTAGGCGACCACCGTCTGGCTGGCGGGCTGCCGCACAAAGACGATCGGCTGCTGCTCGGGGATCTCTTCAACCTTCATCGCGCCGAGATAGATGAAGTGATATCCGTTATTGTTGTTCGCCGTCGGGGCCAGATGGATCGTGATCTCGTTCATCGCGTCGGGCACGATGCCAAGCGCCGTCGCCACCTCGTCCACGTTGTTGGCCGGATCGAGCGTCACATACGTGGTCCCTTCGCCCACGACCGTGTAGCTCGTCTCGCGAACGTCGGTGGCGCCCATTCGTGATCCGTAGAAGGTGAAGTTGTACACTCGTTCCGGATTGAGGCCGGTCAACTTGAAGCTGGGCGTCACATTGGCCAGTCCGCCCCAGATTTCGGTGTTGCCGTAGAGGGAATCCCGCGTGGCGTTCGCGGGGAACACCGTCGATTCGAGGGTCCCGTTGGTGTTCGGACCGCTGCCGTTGAACGGGCTGAGAATCTCCAGGCCGATCGACGTCGGCACGTTCAAGGTGTTGACCAGGCCGGATAGCTGCCCGCCTGCTACACCGCCAACGGACTCGGTCACGTTGTTCCAGAAATTCACCGGGTCGTCCGGCGCCGGGCCGTTCTGCGTGAGCGTGCCCGACGTGCCGAAGTCGAATAGCAGAGTCTGCACCTTGGGCATGGCCCATGCCGCCAGCACCGGTTCGACGATCGAGCGCCACAGTTCGTAGCCGGCGGCGTTCATGTGGAGCATGTCGCTGCCGAACAGCTCGGGACGCGGCTGGCCGCTCTCGTTGAGCATCGGGGTGAACACGTCGATGAACCACAGGTGCGCATCGGTCGCGGCCAGGGCCTCCAGACGCTCGTTCAACTGCCGCGTGACCTCCACATACTGGGCCCGGCTCGGGCTCGGCTTGGTGGCGATGAAGGCGATGTCCGCCTGCGGCAACTGCTCCTCGACCAGCGCGACGAATTGCAGGTACTCGGCGTAAACCTGGTCCACAGGTTTTCCGCCGGACAGGTCGTTGTCGCCCTCGTAGACCAGGATCAGAGCCGGATCGTACGCAGCCACGACGCGATCGAAATAGTACAGCAGGTCGCTCATGTACGAACCGCCGAAGCCGCGATTCATCACGGGATAGTCCGGGAAGTCCGTCGCCAGCGTGGTCCACATCCGAATGCTCGAGGAGCCGACGAACAGCACCGGGTTCTCAGGCGGAGGCGTGGTCAGGTCCGTGCGTTCGAACGCCTGGATGTCGGCCTCGAAGCGGGTCGGGTCCTGCGCCCGGACCGGAGCGAGCGGCAGCACCAGGAGCGATGCCGCGAACCATATCACCAATCGCGATGTGACGCCAAGCCTGCGGTGAATCTTCACACAATGTGCCTGTCTGGACATGACCGAACCTCCTCATGGTGCGCTGGAATCTGCTGCCTGCATCCGGCGGTGACGTCTGCCACATGTTCCTACAGCATCATACAGTCGCCGGCGTCGAGGGTCAATCGAAATCGTGGCGACATTGACAAGGAGGACTCGCACAGGTAGGCTGGCATGCATGCGTGTCCTGCGAGCCATCCTGCTGGTGATTCTGTCCGGGCTGAGCCTGAGCGGCTGCGAGCCGGCGTCCGAGCCGGTGGTACCGATCTGGGAACAGGTCAAGATCGGCGAACTCGCACCGCCGTCGCCCGATTCCTTGCGGCAGGCGAAGTTCCTGGCGACCGTCAACCTTGACGTCTACACCATGGACGTGCCGGCCGAGAACATCCGCAAGCTCGACGATCTCTGGCAGACGCTGTCGGCCAGGCCGATCCAAACCAATAGCTACAGCGCCTTCGCGGGCAACTCCTTCCGCGTGCGGCTGGGACGCACGACGATGTGGGAGCAGATTCGGGACCTGCTGGCCGCGGCCGGGGCCCAGGATGCAGGAACCACCTCCCTGGTGATCGGCAACGACGAACCCGCGAACCTCCCTGTTGCCAACGTCCCTCAGAACAGCGAGATCTCCTTTGTCGGCACGGACCTGTCGTCGCAAACCGTGAAAGCCGGCCCCGGACTGCTGGTGTTGCGGCTTCGCGAGCAGGCGATTCCCGGCGCTCGAGGCGTTCGCAAGATCATCGCCTATCCCGTGTATACATTGGCCTTAACCAGCGCGATTCCGGAACTGGACGAGCAGAATCGCCGGCGGGAGTTCTATTTCGACTCGGCGGCGTTCGCCGCCCAGATGACACCGGGCGACCTGCTGGTGCTGGCGCCCGACAGCTACTCGGGCGAGACCCTCACTCTGGGCGGGCGGTTTTTCAACCGGCCGGAACCGGTGTTGTTTTTCGACCCGGAAACGAAGGAGCCGCCGAAGCGCCGCCCGGCCTTTCGCGTGTTCGTCCTGGTGTGCACGCGCATCAATGATTGAGCGACCATGGCTCAGAAGACTACCGTTTCGCTGATTCGATGTCACGACTATCAACCCGCAAGGGTGGCAAAGGCCGTAGAACATCAACTCCAACTGCTCGGGGGCCTTGAACGATTCGTCAAGCCCGGTGACAGCGTGCTGCTCAAACCGAACTTCATCTCGCCGCGGTCGCACCGACAAGACCCGACGCAGACACACCCCGAGGTAATCCTGGCAGTCGCACGACTTCTCAAGGATTTCGGGGCCCGGCCGTTCGTGGGTGATTCGCCCGGATGGGGGGACGTGCAGACCTGTGCCGAGGCGCTGGAGCTGATCGAGCCATTGAAGAGACTGGGTGTGCCTTTGCGACAACTGGACAGGCCCAGGACGCACCGTGTCGGGAGACATGGTCCGCGAGTCGGGCTCAGCGCCGTGGCGCTGGAAGCCGACGCCATCATTAACCTGCCCAAGCTCAAGGCGCACGGCCAGCTTCTGGTGACCCTGGCGGTCAAGAACATGTTCGGGTGCGTCAGCGGCAAGCGCAAGGCGATGTGTCATTACCTGTACGGAGGCGACCCGACGAGATTCTGCCGACTGCTGATCGACATCTGCTACTTCCTCCGGCCGGCGCTGACCCTCATCGACGGCATCATCGCAATGGAGCGAACGGGTCCGTCGGGGGGCGCCAGCAGGCCCCTCGGCTGGCTGATCGGAGGCGCCGATCCGCTTTCGTGCGAGACGGTGTGCTGCCGACTGCTCGGCATCGACCCCGAGCGGGTTCCCCTGCTCCGCGCCACGAGCGGCATGCAACTCGACGGTTTGGATCTCGACCGGATCGAGCTGGTGGGGGATCCACCGGGCGAGCCGCTCTCGGACTTCGAGCTGCCGACGCTGGCTCCGATCCGCTTCTCTCTGCGTCGGGTTCTGCGAAGCAAGCTGCGACAGATGTGGCTCCTGGCGCGCAAACCCAAGCCCGCCCCGTCCACATGACGGACCGACGGGGACCGTCTATCTCGGCGTGTCGTTGCGCCAGTAGTCGGCGTGGTAGGTGGCGCCGTCCTTGTTCCAGATCTTCGTGACGATGTCGATGTCCCCGTCCCCATCGACGTCACCGAGAGTGGCGTCGTGCCAACCGGGATTGTCGATTTGCAGCACGACGGGCGTGAACGTCGGACTCGATCCGCCGGAGCTGAGCCAGATCACGCCGCGCTCTTTGAGCCCCTTGGGCTTCATCGCCAGCTTGCCGCTGGACTCCATGTAGGCGTCGGGGTCTTCCTGCTCGCCCGCGAAAATGTCGAGATCGCCGTCGCTGTCGAAGTCCGCGACGCCGAGGGAATGAAACGAGCCGGTCCCCGGCACATCCCCCGGCCGTGTGGGCGGATCCTCAAGAAGATGGCGTTTCCAGCGGGGCCGTTTGCCGGTGTCCTCGACCCAGTAGACGTGCGACCAGCCGGTGTCGCAGTCGCTGTAGACGATGTCGTTGCGCCCGTCACCGTTGAGATCGACGATCCAGGAGCGCATGCTGGTCCCGTACGACGCGTTCGGCACGGCCAGATGGGGCCATTCGTATCGCCGCCAGGGGCGGGGTGCGTTGCCGGGATTCTCGAACCAGTAGGCCGGGATGACGATATCGAGGTCGCCGTCGCCGTCGAGATCGCCGACGCCGTTGGGGGCGATGCCGCCATGGTTCTCCTCGCCCTGGCCTACGTCGGTCTGCTTCATGCCGTCGGCCGGGTCGTACCACGAGACGACCGTGCCGTGATACGTCACGATGTCGAGCCGGCCGTCGCCGTTGATATCGGCGGCGACGATGTCGTGTCCGCCTCCCGCAAAGTCATGGGCGGGCCACGGCGTGTCGGGGTCCTCCGCCAGAGTGCCCGGATTCTCGAACCACACCTTCGTCAGGACCACATCGAGCCAACCATCGTCATTGATGTCCAGCGCCGCGGCGCCCAGCGTGTTGGCCAGGCCCTCGGCCGAGCCCATGACGTGACGGACCCAGTTCGCGTCGTCCTTCCGCTCGAACCAGTAGGCGGTCTTCGGTTCGCGCCGCGAGATGACCACATCCAAGTCGCCGTCGCCGTCGTAGTCGGCCAGCGGGCTGCCGCCCGTCCCCCACGCCGAGCCGGGCAACGGATCGGCAATCGTAAAATGCGTGAACACCAGGTCCCCCGCGCGCACCCCCGCCGCGGGTGCAACACACATCACAAAGACGCACGCGCACGTCACGGCCCTGTATTGACTCAGAATACGAACCTGTCTGTCACGGCAACGGCTTGACATCCTCACACCTCGCTTTCGTCCCATGTCCTGATCCATACCTGCGATTGCAGCGGTCCGCCGGATCTCCGAAGTACACACTTCTAACGCCATGCGGGCCACTCGATTACCCCGCCTTTCACCTGCGGCGGGGCGATGCGGAAGAACAGCTCTGTCGGCCAGGCGCCCAGACGCTCGAAGCCGGCGGGGGCGGTCTGCTCGAACTGCAAATACGCCTGGACGCGACCCTCGGTCGTGTAGGAGATCTTCTCGTCATGGCCCCCGGCGCCGAAAACATGATATCCGGCGAGAATGCAGTCTTTCAGATCGACGTGCAGCAGTTGCGGGGCCCTCTCGGAGCAAATGATGCCGGTCGAAGGACTGATCGTCGGCTGGGAGAAGTTCAGCACGATCATCCGGCAGTCTTCGAACCGGGCCCGCACACACTTGCTCGCGTAGGAAGCCTGGACCGCATTGTCGGGGTGGACGAGGGTGCAGTCCTCAAAGACGACGTGCGGGGCCTGCGGCATCGTGGTCTCCCAGCCCCCAATCAGGACGGCTGCTGTGTCGCCTCGCCAGTCCAGGGCCAGGAAGTAACAGCGTCGAAAGACGCTTGGCTCATCCGGCCGCACGGTCGGATAGCACAGCCCGCCGCCGAACGCCCGTCCGATGCCGACGCAGTCCTCGACCAGGACGGTGAAGCCCCCGCCGCTCTCGTGCGTCAGGTCCCAGAACAGGCCCGCGTCGCCTCCAGTCGCGTAGAGGTTCCGCAGCGCCCACCGGTCCCAGACGATGCAGGAGAAATTCGTCTGGTTGTTGCCGCGGGACCATTCGGTGGTCGAAGCCCGCATGTTGGACCACCAGTCCCAGCTCTTGAACCCCAGGTTCGGATCGCCCGCGTCGATCACGACCCAGCCCTGCGCGCCCGAGCCGAGACGCCCATCGACGTCACCGATCAGGAGATTGTAGGCGCCCGGCGCGCCTTTATGCGGCGTTTCGAGGTTGGGCTCCATGTAGTGGTCCGGCCGGACGATCACCCGGTGGCCCCCGCCATCGTCGGGCACCGCGTTCAATGCCGCCTGGATCGTGCGGAACGCACTGCTCCAGCTCCGCCCGTCGGAGTTGCCCCCCGCCTTCGAGACATAGAGAGTCACGCCCTGCCGGCCGGCATAGCCGACCTCACCCGGCACGGCTGACGCCGACACGGCTCCGCAAGCAAACAGAACCCAGACAAGACACAGCCGCACCCGATCCATAGACCACTCCTTCGTGCTCGATCACGCCTGTATCATACAGGCGGCACACACCACGTGTACAGCATCTGCCGGCGAAGACTCAGCCGAGAAGCCTCTCGCCGTAGGCCAGGTACGCCGTCGCCAGGAATGCAGCCACGTAGGTCAACAGCAACGAGATGCCGTGCAAGAGCAGAATGCCCAGCCCTCTGAGCCGGCGAGCCCAAAGCAGGTAGATGGGCACGCCGGCCGGTCACAAAACGAAGATGCCAACCCTGGCCAGTGGCAAGAGTGGCTTACCCAAGAGCCTTGCATCGGCCGTGCAGTACCACATGAACCCGAGCGAGACCGCAATAGCATACAGCAGTTCGACGCGAGGAAAGACGTTCGCATCAGACGAGAACCAGAGCAGTCCACACACACACACACCCGTGAGAAGAAAGACCGCATACAGATACACCAGCGCGTTGCGACGCTGGCGTCGCCATCGACTCTCAGAAATTGTCTCCATCGCTCACACACTCCCTCTCACGAACTGCGTCCCCGCGAAACATCGTGACATCACGGGCGGCTGCCCCCAACCGCTCCCAATGGGCCACACGGTGACACCGGCCGTCTTTATACCACCCGCGATCAGAATTGTCCACTTCTCTTCGATGCGGGAATCACGGCCTCGGCAAGTCCACGACCAGTCTGGTCAGCGGCTGTTTCGCTCGCGGTACTTGTCGATGGCGACGGCGGTGTAGTGCTCCACCGGCAATTCGTTGATCCGGTCGAGGTCGACCCAGACGTAGTCCTGCGCCTCGTCGTTGAGCAGCACTTCGGTCGAATCGGTCCGGCAGGCGTAATCGAAGAAGATGAAGTGGCGGCGCCGCCAGAACCGCTCGTCGTGGATGAACTCCTGGAAACAGATGAACTCGATGTCACGAATCTCCAGGTTGGTCTCCTCGCGGACCTCGCGCCGCAGGGCCTGTTCCATCGTCTCGCCCAGCTCGATGTGCCCGCCGGGAACGACCCATCTGCCCCGCCACTTGTGCGAGCGCATCAGAAAGAGCTGTCCCTGGGCATTGAAGATCAACGCCCCTACCGTCGGTTCCGGATAGTGCTGCTCAGCCATATCACACTGTCTTCGCTCGTGCTTTCCGCAGGACCCAGATCATGAAAGGGCTCGTCTGGGGCTCGAAGGGACCATAGGAGCAGTCGCCATATAGATGGGCCGGAACGAAGCCCGCCGCTTCCGCCAGCGACTGGAAGTCGTAGTGCGAGTGCAGACAGAAGTGGAGGTCCACAGTCATGCTGGCCAGAAGAGAGCCATCCCAGCGTCGGACGTCGTAGAACTGGCTGCCGTTCACCGTTTTCGAGACGGGATCATAGTCCTCCACGGACGACAGGGCGAGCATATTGCCGTCCGGAAGCGGAAAGTTGCCCAGCTCGCGTCGCCATCCGGTCACCGACTTCAATCGTACCGGCGGATTGTGCAGGGTGCAGATGAACCGCCCTTCATCCGACAGATGATCGTGAATCCGCGACAGAGCCTGTCGCTGCCGGGCGGCCTCTGTGATTTCGGCGAACGAATGGAACGGAATGAAGATCAAATCGAACTTCCGGTCCAGCGACAGCTCGCACATGTCGGCCTGGATCACTTCCGCCGAGAGGTCTTCCGTTCGAAGCTTGTCACGCAGAACATCGAGCATGGCCGGTGAACTGTCCACGCACGTCAGGTCGGTCCCGGCCAACAGCAAGGGAATCGAGACGCGTCCCGTGCCGGCCGTCAGCTCCAGGACCGCTCCGGCAGCCCTCTTCGCTTCCCGCAGGAAGAATGGGACATCCATGTCCGTCTGGACGTAGCTGTCGTAAAAGCGGGCGACCCGCTCGTAGTCCATCGCAGGCATGGCCGATCACTCCGACTGTCCCGGCGGCGGAAACTTCGCCGCCTCGTCATCGAGAACCAGGACCCAATCGCAGCCGCGTCCCGACGTCGGCGGCACGAACGTCTGAAAACCCACGTTGTCGCCGGTGTGCAGAGGCTCGGCGATTCCATAGCGGGGATCGAACCACGTCGCCTTCACACGGGCGGCGCGGATGGCGTTCATGCGCACCATGAACGGCTCGCCCCGTGGCGAATAGATGAAAGCGAACGACCCGTCGGAGGCAAGCGCTGCGCGGACCTTGGCGCCTCCCGTATCCGGAGCATCAACGAGGATCGACGGCGCCGGCCGGAGCTTGCGGAACTGACGCGATTCGAACAGCCTGCGAATCAGGCCCATCTGAAAGGCGCCAGGATGGTCCAGCGATTCGAACCAGGGGACGTTGGCCCAGAGGACCGGCGCGCGTCCCGGCTGCCACATCTGCCAGATGCTGCTGTGTCCGTAGGTGTGCCCGCACGCACCGGCCAGCAGCGACCAGTAGGCCGCCTGCCGCACGTCGTAGGCATCGAAACGAACGTTGCGCGCCTCGTTGGCATTGTAGAACCCCACCGACAGCATTTCATATCGAGGCTCGCCGTCGAGCGTGGGCTTGACCGGCTCGAGCAGGTAGTCGTGCTCCGTGAACAGGCCGTTGTCGTGGTCCCGCGCCGCGTGCGACGACTGGAACATGTTGAAGTCCAGCCAGCCGGCCCGGCGGAAGTAGTCCGACGACAAGCCCGGCCCGCGCGGGTGGTACGTGATCAGATGGCCGCCGCCGTCGCCTTCGCGAAGCCCCGTCGCCATCGCCTCGATCGTGGCCCGCTCGGTGTCGTTGCGGATGTTCTCGTCACCGCCGAGAATCCAGATGATCGACTTATCCTTGTATCGCCGCCCGAGGAAGCGTCCATAGACTTTGGCATTCTCGGCGTTGAAGGTGCCCGATCCCGCTTTCCAGTAGCTGCCCCACGTCGGCAGCATCCCGACGACCAGGCCCACCTCGTTCGCCTTGTTGACGATGTAGTCGACGTGCTCGAAGTAGGCCTCGTTGGGCCGCGTCGGGTCTTTGTCGACCAGCGGCACGTCGCCGTACGGATTCGGGTCCGTCAGACCGTTCAACTGGGCCAGGACCACCGCCTGAATCACTGTGAAGCCCTTTGCGGCGCGATTGGCCAGGTAGCGATCCGCCTCTTCCCGGTTGAGACGATGAAACAGCTCCCACGCGGTGTCCCCCAGATAGAAGAACGGCTTGCCGTCATCGTATTCGAGATAGCGCCCTCCGTCGGCGACGCGAAGCCGCGGCGAGACATCGCTCGCCCTGCCGACCGGCGCCGGCAGCGATATCAAGAGAGCCGCAACCACCAGCCAACCCGCCTTCGCACCTGTAGCATCCCTCATGGTCAATCCTTTCTGAAGAAGAAGGCGCAGCCGCACGCCCCGAACAGTCATCTTGTCATGATGCGCCGGTTCACCCGGCCGCGCGACCAGCCTGGATCGACTCCATCACTCGGGCGAGGTCGTCGAGGATCGCGTCCTCGGCATGTGGATACCCATCGAACGTGCCTGTCACCGTTTCGCGTCCACCCGAGCCGAATCGTACCAGTTCGTATCGAGGCGGCGCTTTCGACGTCCGACGCACCTCCATCGCCAGGAGAGAACGGCCCATCCGATCGGGCGGAGGCGATCCTTTCGGTCCCCAGAATCGCCACAGCAGCCGCACGCCGAGCGGAGCAGCACTGATGTGGGACAACTCGATCCGCATCGTCCCGGTCTGCTCCAGGACACCGCCCCAGTCCGCTCCGGCATCGACCAGCAGGATGTCGAGCATCCCGCGAACATCGTCTCCCGGAGCGGTTTTGAAGGTCGCTCCTGGAGACGGACCGGGGAAGTGAAGCGTCCATTCATACCTGCCATCGACGGGCGGCGGCACGTACGTCAATTCCCGAACCACCGCCAGACCCGCCAGACCGATGAGCAGAGCGAGCCCCGCGAACACAAGAATCCGCCGTCGGGGCCAACAAACCCCGAGCTTGAAACCAGGGCTGCCTTCATGGCTCTTCGTTTGACCTTCGTGGATCGGGCGATCATTCGTTGTATCAGTCACCACTACACTCGCATGGCCCACAGAGACTCGTTTGTGTCTGTCATACCAACCGCGTTACGAGAGACTCGATGCCGCCCAGATTATCACAACCGACGATCCTTGGGAAGCCGCGTTCAGACTGCTCGCCTCGACGCGCGGGATCATAGAGGCGAATTGACGCACAGAACATCCAGATTTCTCTTGACAACCGCACGCCGGCGGTGTATGAATGGGGCCAGTATCGGTTGGAGTCGATACGTAGGCACGGAGGCAGGGATGCTGAATGGGCCACATTTCTCCACCACACTCCTGTTTTCGCACGCGCTCTGTCTCCGCGCAGAACTGTAGTCAGGGATGAATCGCATTCTATGCGCACCCGCATGGATGGTTCAGGTGCGTCCGGACGGAGCGACCTTCCGGAGAAGGTCGTGCTCTGATGAAGAAGAGTATCTGTTTACAAGGAGGTAAAGGATGAACAAGTGCGTACTGGTACTGGCGGTGCTCGCGATGAGCACCAGTGCATGGGGATTCGGCATCGGCAACTACAGTGGCAACTGCAATGGACTGCCGCTGTGCTGCCCGACCCCCAGTCCGTGTCCGACGCCCTCTCCCTGTCCCGGGGCCGTCATCGTTGGTGACTTCGCGGGTCAGGCCGGCCTGCTCTACAGCAGTCCGTGCGCCCCGGTGTGTGTCATGGGCGTCGACAGTTGCCAAGGGGCCTGGTCCAAGCAAGGCCAGATCGGTTGCCTCGATTGGAGTTGCTTCGCGAGCTTCGGCAACCACCATGTCTATGGCGGCCCGGTGTGGCCCAGTTTCACCTACGCACCGCGGTGATCGCCGAGACACTCTGCAAACGGGATATGGGCAGTGGCGAGAGCATGGTGTGCAGATTCGGCCCAGCCGTGGGCCGACTGTATCGCCCACGGCTGGGGTCCGCCATCTAAGCGGCATCTCTGACATCCTGCTCGCGCTGCGATCCAATCCGTCGGACCACAACTGTGTGGACGGGCCGTTTCACCCAGCCTTTGGGGCGGCGCATCGTCCGGAAGGACGATTCGTCCGGCGGGTGGCTGCCACACAGGGTCTGTAGACCGCCACCACATATACAAGACGTCGCCCGTTCGGAACCTGCGGTTCCGACCGGACGGATTGAGTGCGCAGGGATCGCACTCACGCACGCGAGCCTATGGAGAGACTCGCGCGGTTGGGAACATCGTATTGTCACAAGGAGGTGTCATATGAAGAAGTATGCCTTGCTGCTCCTGCTCGTTCTGGCGTTCAACACGACCGCTTGGGGATGCCATGTCGGGATGCATTACTCGAGCTCTTACATGAGCGTCTGTCACTATTCGAACTGGGGCCTGTGTCCGACCCCGTGTCCCAATCCGAACCCGTGTCCGTGCCCGGACCCGAATCCGTGCCCGAACCCGAATCCGTGCCCGAACCCAAACCCGTGCCCGAACCCAAACCCGTGCCCTAACCCGAATCCGTGCCCGGACCCAGACCCGTGCCCGTGCCCGAACCCGTGCCCGAACTTGAGCTGGCACTGGTCATGGCACTGGAGCAACTGCGGCTACATGTCCTACTACAGCTACAGTTGTGGCGGTGTGAACTACTGCAACGCGTGGGCGCAGTAGCCTCGTGATACGAACACCATTGCGGACACCGGTCGGCAGCCATCAGAATCACATCCGGCCCGGCGGCGGCCTGCAGCGCACAGCCGCCGCCGGAGCCGGTCGCATGTGAAGTCTCGTTGCTGCTGGCGAGAAGACTCCACCCGTCTTCCCAACGACACCGTACGCCCTGCCTCCAAGTCTTCCCGTATCCACACCTCCTCGATTCGTGGGCGCAGCAGCGAGAGAGGATCAGCGATGACAGAGGACTGGCAATGCGCCCTTGAGGTGATGGGATCATCAAGGCTCTTCGGGGTGCTTCGTTGCGGCTGGAGCACCGGCGTGATTGCGTCCGCCGCGATCACTGCTTCTCGGCAGACCCGAAAACCCAGACAGTGTTCTTGCCCGACTGCTTGGCCCTGTAGAGAGCCCGGTCGGACCGACTGGTGATATCCTCAGGATTGGCATCGGCGCCGTACTGACCCACGCCGATGCTGATCGACAGCGGAATACGGACGCTCTGCCAGCACACGCAGGAGCAGGCAACCGCGTCGACAATGCGCTGGGAGACCAGGATGGCCTCCTCCAATGACGTGTTCGGCAGGATGACACCAAACTCGTCGCCCCCGTAGCGCGCCGCCAGGTCGATCTGCCGGATGCACTCCCGTATCCTGCGGCTGATCTCGCGGATGACCTTGTCGCCTGCCCGGTGGCCGTGGGTGTCGTTGATGGCCTTGAGGTTGTCGATGTCGGCCATGATCATCGAGATCGTGCCGCCATAGCGACGCGACCGCCACAACTCCCGCTCCAGGGCTTCATAGAAGGTCCTGTGGTTCATCAACCCGGTCAGGCCGTCCAGCATGGCCTGACGCTGCATCTTCTCGAACAGCTTGATATTGCCGATCGAGGCACCGATCAACTGCCCCAGCAACTCGATCAGCGAGATGTCTTCCCGACCGAACGAGGCAGGTTGGGCCTTGTCCGCCAGATTCAGGACGCCAACGACACCGTCGTGACAGATCAGGGGCACGATCGCACAATTGGTCGTCGTGTAGTTTCCCGCAAATGCCCGTTGCGACTTCTTGATGATCGGTCTGTTGTACGTGTCGATGTCACCGGTCAGGATCAGTTCCTTGCTCTTGACGGCCACGACCATCGGTGACGGCGGCGTCTGATTCAGGGACACGATCTTGTTGATGGGAAACGGATGGTTGCAGCGGACCAGATGGAGAATGTGGTTCGGCTCGTCCAGCACGTACAGTGACGCGAAAGTCGATCCTACGATCGCGGGAATCTTCGCGACGCAGACATCTGCGATCCGGTCCATGTCCAGACTGTTGATCTGGCGCGCCAGCGGCGTGACCAGCTCCAGCAAGGAGCGGCCGGACGAGGGAGCGTCCTTGTGCTCGTTCGATTGGTCGATTCGTCTGGTCATGGGCGAACAACAGCACCCCGAGTCATCACAGATTACGGTGTCTGCACCTACACCGCCTCTTATCGTCCAATCCCCGACAGCCTGTTTGGAGAAATCTCCAAATGGACTGCTGCCATGCCCCTGACGCGGAAATGCGCCGGTCCGGACGGCCTGCGAACCCGCATGTCCAAGAGTTATAGGGCTTTAGCGTGAGAACAGGTCCGGCGTCTGCCGAGGTCTATCGCGCTGCGAACGAATCGGCCGAAGATTTTTCCGCAAAAATCCCAAAACCAGTTGACAGGCCGATAAAGGCCTTTTACATTTTGCAAAATGTAAAAGGCGTTCTCTGCGGTCGCCGCAGACAGGTGCAAGGCGTTTGGCTGTGACATGGATGGTTGGTCAGGCGTGGATTTGGCGACAGCAGATGCCGCCACAGCGTGGGTCGTGTGTCTCGGGATGCTCCGGAGCGGGAGGCCACCTCGAAAGGATGGTTTGCCTGGTTCGGAATGTGTTTGTCTCTTTTGGGTGTGGTCTCATGGGTATGCGCGGTGAGAAGAATCTCTGTGCTGCCCCCGTCTTCGGGGCGCAATCGTGAGCTGGCAAAAGATGGGTCAGAGGCTACAGGTTCCTGCCAAACGCTATCGTATCGGCGACCTGGTTCGCTATAGCCCCTTCTCCCGACAAACGATCCACAACTACACCATCATGGGACTCATTCGCGAGGCGGAATGGACCGAAGGCGGGCATCGTCTCTACGATGAATCGGTGTTCGATCGTCTCTCCCGAATCATGGAACTGCGAGAGAGCATGAGTCTCAGCGAGATTCGTCGCACGCTGAATGAGGAAGAGCGAACGCAGAGAGCTGTCCACTACGACGGCAGTTGCCGATCTCGGCCGATGGAGGCCCCCGGACCGGGCAACGCCACGCCCTCTGGAGAAGATTTCCTGTCGTCCGAAGCTACATAAGCGTTTGTGATAAGCCGCGGCGCTCAGAGCGCGCGTCTGTACCCCATGGAGGTTCGCCGCTTCATGGGGGTTGAAGGAAGACCGAAAGGATCAAGGATGAGACATCCGGCTTCAGTGCGAGCAACACCGTCTCGTGTGCATTCCCTACTCACATACGGACACATTTCCGCGAATCCCCGCGAGCCTGCGACGGACAATGCCGGCTCCCATCAGACTCGTACGCATCAGCGCACGTCGTGTTGCTGTGCGGTTCGGACCGCGTGAGATCGTCTTGCCGAGAGGGATTGCTCATGGACCTGCTGTTTTCCATTCCCGACAATCTGACGGAGTTGCTCGTGAAGATCCTGCGTTTCACGGAACTCCGTCGCGCCGTTTTGTACCAGAACATGCACAATACACGGACCGTGGGGTACGTGCCGCAGGACATGCCGGTGCTGGAGTTCGTACACGCACTCAATGGCGCGATCGCCGAACACCTCCAGAATCAGCGTCTTCTGTTCTGTGATACGGAAAACATCAAGTTTGGTCCGCACAGCACGATGGAGATTCGGCCGCAGCCGGACCCTCAGGCCCAGGCGCTGCTCGAACGGAACCGGGACGAATACATCGAGTTCCAGGTCGGCAAACTTCTTGAGAATTCGCTGAATCGGAAGATCGCCAAGGAACTGCTGGCTCTGAAATGCGGCACTCCGTGGAGCCTGACAGGGCTGCCCATCGCCAAGATCGCGGCTCCTGACAGCCCTTTTGAAGACTCGTCGACACCCCGTGAAACCACCGACTGACTCAAAGGCAATGCCCGTAATCATGGCCAATCAAGCGGTCAATCTGCAGCAGGCGCCGGTCGGCGACCGGGCGGTCGCCCGCGTTCTGGCCGTCACCAGTGGAAAAGGCGGAGTTGGCAAGACAAACATCGCCACCAACCTCGCCCTGTGCATGGCCGCCTCCGAGAAGCGAGTCCTTCTCCTCGACGCGGACATCTCGCTGGGCAATCTGGATCTCCTGTTGAACATTCGCAGCAAGTACAATATCTCGCACGTGATCAACGGGTCCAAACGCGTCGAAGACATCATCCAACTCGGTCCCCTGGGGCTTCAGATCATCTGCGGCGCATCGGGCCTGGACCAGCTCGCCGACATCAGCGAATCGGAGCAGCATCGCCTGCTTCAGCATCTTTCCGGACTGCAACATGCCAGCGACACAATCGTAATCGATACCGCCGCGGGGATTTCCAACTCGGTCGTCAGCTTCTGCCTCGCGGCCGATCACGTGCTGGTGGTCACCACGCCGGAAGTAACCGCCATGACCGACGCCTATGGCATGATCAAGGTCCTGGTCCGAAAGCGATTCGACGGTCCGATAAGCGTTGTGGTCAACATGGCGCAAAGCATTGCCGAAGGCCGGAGTATCTACCAGCGCCTGGCCGACGTGGCGGCCCGGTTCCTTCGGGTCGACCTCTACTACGCCGGGGTCCTTCTCAAGGATGAACGTTTGTGTGCGGCTGTACGATCCCGTCAGCCGGTCGTACTGGCCTATCCGAAGTCCCAGATTGCCAGTTCGTTCAACAGTCTGGCGGCTCGTCTGGGAGGAATCGATTGCAGCCGAGCCGACGGCGGAACGTTTTTCCGGAGAGTCTTTCGGTGGCTGACCTAAAGTCTCGGCCTCCAAGGCCGATAATGACAGATGTGGGTATCGTCTTGACCGGCGGACCTCAGGAACCGATGCCGGCCCACAGGCTTCAGAGCACGACAAAAATGGATTGCGGCTGCGACATGTAACGGAGACAACCTGTGAAGACACCATCAGCGACGAAACCCGAGAAGAAGCTCAGCATCGAAAAGGTGTGGGAGTTGTTCCACGAGAATCGTCAGGACTACTATCGCAACCTCCTCATGGAGCACTACCGAGATCTGGTCAAGTACGCCGCCGAACGGCTCCACAGCAAGCTTCCGGACAAGGTGGAGCTGGACGATCTCGTCAGCGCCGGCATCTTCGGCCTGATGGATGCCATCGACGCATATGACCCCGCCCGGGGCGTGAAATTCGAAACCTATTGCGCGCCGCGCATCAAGGGCTCGATTCTCGATGAACTGCGCAGTATGGACTGGGTGCCCCGCCTGGTGCGCGCCCGCGCCCATCAACTGGCCCGGGCCACACACGCGCTCGAGATGCACCTTGGCCGCAAACCCGACGAGAACGAGTTGGCGGAGGAATTGGACATGGAAATGGATGAGTTCATTCGTCTCCAGCGTGACGCCAATGCCGCCAGTCTCGTCTCCCTGAGCACCAAGTGCGGCGATGGGGATGGAGAGAAGGACGTCTACGAAATCGATGTCATCAAGGACACCCGCAGCGAAGACCCCCTTCTCGAAGCCCAGAAGCGCGATCTGAAGAACCTCCTGACGAAAGGACTGACCCGCGCCGAAAGGCTCATCATCGTCCTGTACTACTACGAGGAGATGACGATGAAGGAAATCGGCGCGACGCTGGACCTGTCCGAGTCTCGCGTCTCGCAGATGCACTCATCGATCGTCGCGAGGCTCAAGGCCCAGATGAACACCCGTAAGAAGGAGTTTGCGGTCGAGTAGAGCCGCGACGCCGAGCGACGGAACAGTCTGTTGCGGCCTTGCGATTCGCAGGCAGCCTCGCCAAATCAAGTTTGTGCCCCGCGCGGCAGATTTGTGCCTTCCTCCCGAACGTACGCCGCTTGCTCTTTGTCTGCGGGGATCACTTCCGGAGAGAAGTGCCCGGGACTGGATTCGAACCAGCACGGGCCGAAGCCCACCAGCCCCTCAAGCTGGCGCGTCTGCCAAATTCCGCCACCCGGGCAACAAAAGGAGGATTATCACCGGCTGCCAAGTGATTGTCAACCGTGATTCGCACGGAATGCGAAAAATGGGGGAAGGTCCGCGCCGACAGTCAGGAGTTACACGCCGCGACGGTCGCTCCAGAGCAGCACGTGCAGACGATGTCCGAAGCGATACCCTGTTTCCACGCACAGATGGGCAATCGCCGGGGCCCGTGCCAAGAACTCCTGCGTGGTTGCGGCCTGAGGCATCAGCAGAATGCGATCCGCCGGAACAGGGGGCAAACGGTCCACCAGCAGGCGAACCTCCTGAACATCGTCTGCGGTTTCGACCACGAACTTGAGCTGGCTGGGATATGCCTGGATCAGAGCAGCCAGGGCTTCGACGTCGAGCCGCTGCCTTTCATGGGACTCCCGGACAGCAGGGTCCAGGGGAACCGAATTGGTCATCTTGGGACTAAGGCTCATCAGATCGCACGCCAGATCGGGCACAAAAAGCCCCCCTGCCGTCTCGATCGTCACGTGCATTCCATCGGCTCGCAGGCGATGCGTCAACTCCACCAGATCTTCTCTGGCCGCGAGATCCGGCCCGACCATCGGCTCGCCTCCGGTGATCACAACGTAACGGCAGGAATGCCTTCGGACCGCCTCAACCAAGTCTGCCAGATCATACTCCCGGCCTGCCGAAACATCCCACGCGTACTTCGTATCGCACCAGCGACATCGCAGGGGACATCCTGACAGCCGGACGAATAGACTTGGTGTGCCGCAGAGGATGCCCTCGCCCTGCAAAGAATCGAATATCTCCCTTACGCGCATGAGAAACCCTGCTATCGGTCAGGGGGAACATAGGCGACCGGATCGGTCAGCCCCGCCTCGGCAAAACCTCTCAACCGCAGCCGGCAGGAATCGCACCGCCCGCAGCTTCGCCCCTGGGCGTCCGGATCATAGCAACTGTGTGTCAGAGCGTAATCAACCCCCAGTCGCGTTCCCGTTCGGATGATCTGGGCCTTGGTCATCTCGATGATGGGCGCACGAATGCGATACCGGCCCTTTCCCTCGACCGCCGCAGCCGTGGCCAGGTTGGCCATCGCTTCATAGGCGGCGACGAACTCGGCCCGGCAGTCCGGATATCCGCTGTAGTCGGTCGAATTGACGCCGATGAACAAATCGAACGCGCCGAGGACTTCCGCCCAAGCCAGAGCGTAGCTGAGGAAGATCGTGTTTCTCGCCGGCACGTATGTCACGGGGATGTCGGTGGCCCTGTCGAGTGAATCGCGATCTTTGGGCACGTCGATGCGACTGTCGGTCAAAGCCGAGCCGCCAAAGGCCGCCAGGTCGATCTCCACCACGCGTTGCTCAACAGCCCCGAGCGACTCGCAGACCCTCCGGGCGGCATCGGTCTCCCGTCGGTGACGTTGTCCGTACAGGAACGTCAAGGCGTAGCAGGCGTACCCCTCGCGTCGGGCGATTGCCAGCGTCGTAGCCGAATCCAATCCCCCGCTCACCAACACAATGGCTTTGTTCTTCTCCACAGCCTGCTCTCCTGAAATCACCACCCGGACACCACAGCGGCGGCCGCCCTGCTCGGATGGATCGACCGGCCATGGTATCGCGTCCGTCCGGCCCTGTCAAAGGGCGCGGCACGCAGCACCGACAGGCCGTTTCTGCCCCGTCCGAGCCGATTCTTGCTTGTCACACTCGCACCCGTGCGCTATACTGGCAGGCAGAAACGCAACAAGGATCAGGGCATGAGTGAACCCGGCACAATCGAGATGTTCGACAACCCGCGTCCCGGACGCGACTACCGGATTACCATCCGTTGCCCCGAGTTCACCAGCGTCTGCCCGAAGACGGGCCAGCCCGACTTCGGAGAGATTCTCGTGGAGTACTGCCCCGACCAGCGCTGCATCGAGCTGAAGAGCCTCAAGTTCTATTTGCAGGGCTACCGGAATCGGGGCATCTTCTATGAGTCCCTGACGAACGACATTCTGGACGATCTGAGCGGCGCGTGCAAACCGCGGTGGATGAAGGTGACGGCCCGCTTCGCACCGCGGGGCGGCATCACCACCGATGTCGCGGCCGAATACCATGCGCAGGGTTAACCGCTTCGTGTGAGGTCTGACATGTCCATCAAGTTTCACTGCGAGCACTGCGGCAAGAAGATCGATGCCCCCGACACCGCCGGCGGCAAGTGGGGCAAGTGTCCCGCCTGCCACAACAAGGTCTACGTCCCCCAACCGGAGACCGAGGAGGAGGAGCTGAAACTGGCGCCGATCGATGAGACGGAAGAAGAGCGCCAGAAACGGCTCCTGGCTGAGACGTTCCAGCTCACGCAGAGCATCCTCCAGGAGAAAGAGATTCCCGATGCCGGCGGGCACACCCAACCGACGCAGGACATCAGCAGCGAGAAGATGACTGAGGCCATTGTCCGCTACCTGCGTCAGATGGCCGACGGCGACCTGGACAGCGCGCAGCGGACCGCCGAGACCATCGCCAGCAACCGCCGCAAGGCCAAAGAGATCCTCGATCAGATGTCCACCAGCGATCCGCCCGATCCGGCCCTTCATGACATCCCGCGCCAGGTGCTTTCCGGCCTGATTCGGAATCTGCGAACGCGCCTCAGTTAGGACAACCTGCAACCATCATCTGCGTCCGAAAAACGGGCCCCTCGACATGGAGCCTGCCGCGTTTTTTCGGGCCATTTCTCTCCCCCCCTGTCCCGGCGGCGCTGTTTGGCACACCCCCTCCTGTGGCGTACATTTTAAGTGTGGATTCACGCACTCGGATCGACGTACGTTGACGCTTGGGGAGACCTCACATGGGCGAAGAGAACATCGCGGTGCACGTCACGCATGAAGCCGCAGGGAAGATCGGGGGAATCGGCGCCGTCCTGCAAGGCTTCTTCACGTGTCCGTCCTACCTGGACGCCATCGGTCGTTCCGTGCTGATCAGCCCGTTGTTTACGATGGAAGGCTCCGTCCAGGACCGGCTCGGGGAAGACGGGGAGGTTCTGTACTCGTCGATCGACGGCTTGATCAACCCCAGCTACAGCCACGCGTTCGGTCGAATCGAGAGCCTCTACAACGTGGGCATCGTGTACGGACGTCGCACGTTCATCGACAAGCAGACCGGCGTCCGGAGCACGCCCGAAGTGCTGCTGATCGACGTGCGCTACATGGATCGCGGCATGCTCAACGAATTCAAGCGACGTCTCTTCGAGGAGTTCGGCATCCAGAGCCATCTGCACGAGCACCTCTGGGAGTACGAGCAGTACGTGCGCCTGGCGTCGCCGGCCATCGCCGTGCTCAAGGCGCTGGGCGCCGCCGAGGGACGAACCACCATCATCTCGCACGAGTTCATGGGCATGCCCACCGTGCTCGCGGCCCGGCTGGAACCGTACTGCAACTTCCGAACGGTGTTCTACGCACACGAGGTGGCCACGATACGGCGCATCGTCGAGGAGCATCCGGGCCATGACACGATGTTCTACAACGTCATGGAGCGCGCCCATCGCGACCGGCTCTACGTAGGCGACGTCTTCGGGAATCAGGGCACGTATTTCAAGCACTCGCTGGTCGAAGCCTCGAAATACTGCGATCACATCTACGCGGTCGGCGATTTCGTCGCCGACGAGCTGCGTTTTCTGGCGCCTGAGTTCGAGACGGCCGACATCGACATCGTGTACAACGGGATTCCCGCGCACGAGATCCACATCGGCGAGAAGCTAGCCTCGAAGGACAAACTCCAGCGTTACTGCGAGAACCTGCTGGGATATCGGCCGGACCACATCTTCACTCACGTGACGCGTCTGGTCCGCAGCAAGGGACTCTGGCGGGATCTGCGCGTTCTGTCCGAGATGGATGCGACACTAAGACAGCAGGGACAGACCGCTGTCTTTCTCCTGCTCAGCACGGAAGTCTCACGCCGACGCAGTTGCGACATTCATCGCATGGAATCGACCTACGGCTGGCCCGTCGCCCACCGTGAGGGCTGGCCGGATTTGTCCGGCGGGGAGGCCGACTTCCACACGGCCATTCAGCAGTTCAATGCCCGCAGCAGAAACATCAAGGCCGTCTTCATCAACCAGTTCGGCTTCGACCCGAAATCCTGCGGCAGCCACATGCCGGCCGACATCGAATTCCTCGACATTCGAAAAGGCAGTGACGTGGAGTTCGGTCAGAGCATCTACGAGCCGTTTGGCATCGCCCAGCTCGAGCCGCTCACCTACGGCAGTCTCTGCGTGTTCACGGGCGTCTGCGGCTGTGCCGGCTTCGTTCGCGACGTGACGGGCGGACAAGCGGTCAGAAACGTCCTCCTGGCCGACTACACCGATCTGGGCGATCATCCGTATCGCGACGTGGAAGACCTCCTCCAGATCGACCGTCAGGTGCGCGATCGCATTGAAGCCGCCGAGGCCGCCCGGCTCGCGAGGGAGATCCTGGAGCGCCTGCCTAAGAACGAAGCGGAGCTCGACGGGATGATCTGCGAGGGATATCGTCTGGCCTACAACATGAGTTGGGACGTCGTGGTGCGCAAGTACCTGCTCAACGATCTGTCGCGAGCCACCCAGAAGCAGCTTTCGTGCCGCAACTGACCGGCGCGCGTCGCGCCGGCCGTGTCGCAAGGCATTGTCACATGGCCCCGGTCTGGGCGAAGACGTCGTACCCCTGGCCGTCGGGTGGTTCGGCGATCCAGACCACCACGTAGCGACCGTCGGGCGCCATCGCCGCACCCGGATACCAGTTCCGGCGCGCGCCCTCAACATGCAACGCCGATTCACAGTCCACCAGGCCCCCTGCCCCGGTGCAAAGCTGGCTTCGCACGCAGCAGCCATCTCCACTCGGATCGTGGCAGTCCCAGAGGATCAGGAATCGATCGCTGCCGTCGGACGTGACACAGGGGCGTCCCTGGTTGCCTTCCGTGCAGGTGTTGACGATGTAGGGCGGCGTCACCGGTTCGGCATCGGCGTCGAACGGCTGAGCGCAGATGTTGTAGGGGAAAGGACCGATGGCCCAGGCAACCACGAACCGCCCGTCGCGACCGGCCGCCACGGACGGGCCGTACCACCGGCTGTTCAGGTCGTCTGTCAATAACTTCTCCGGCCCCAACGGCGTCCCATCCGCATCGAATTGACGGACCCGGATGTATTCGCCGTAGGGGCGATTGTAGGTGTCACCCATCCGAATCCAGGCGACGATGAACCGTCCCGCCTCGTCGATCGCCACATCAGGCCATTTCTGCTGCGGCTCGTCGCTGACCTCGAACGGTTCGACCAGAGGTGATCCGTCGGCCCCGTAAACGCGGACCGCCGCATAGCTTCGGCCGGTGTACGAATCGCCGTACCAGTTGGTCCAGACGACGGCGAAGGTCCCTGTGGAATTCATCGCGATCTTGGGGTCGGACTCCGCGATATCCGCACAATCCGCCACCGCCAGCTCATCGGTCAGAGCCTCTCCCTCGGCATCGAATCGGCGTACCACGACGTTACGGTCGCCCTCTCGCGCTGCCACCCATGCGACCACAAACTCGCCGGAAGGGGCCATCGCCACCGCCGCTGTCCAGTTGTCCACGTCCACCTCGGAAATATCGACCCTGAATTCGTCGTCCAGGGCCGTTCCATCAGCGCCGAATCGCCGACCGAATACTCCCCCTCCCCGGCCGTCGGCCACGTGGCTGCGCCAAACCACCACGAATTGGCCGTCGTCGTTCATGGCCACCGCCGGATGCGTCTGGTGATGCGGGCCATAGCCGTTCACCTGGATTTGGGCAAAGGCGCCTGCCGCCAGAGCCAGGGCAATTCCAATGGATGCGCAGATTCTCCGCCTGTACATGGTCGTACTCCCGCCAGCTTCCCTGTGTGAATGGAATCTCGTCTGGAACCACACTCGCAATACATCCCACACCCCGCCGTGGGTATCTACGTAATAAGACGCAATTGCGCGTGCTTTGTTACAAGAAAAGGTAGAAAAACTGGCCCGTGGTCCGGGGGCACCCCCTACACAATCCTGTCGACTTGCCGTTGGTGCTGCGAGGCTTCTCTGTCTGGGGTCCCCGGCTGGGGCTCGAGGGTGAGATAAAGCATCGATTCGGAATCTACTTTGTTGATGTGTGTGCCCGGTGTGCCGTGCCCATGCCAGATCGACAGGACCGGCGTTTCCGTACGCATCCACTCGCGTGAGGGCTAATCGCGGTGAGGCGGTGCGGCCGCGTTCGCCTCTTGTTTCTTCTTCTCGGCCTTCCTGCGCGAGAGGTGGGCCAGCAGGATGCCCGTTTCGTACAGGGCATAGAGCGGAATGGCCAGCGCGATTTGGGAAATCACGTCCGGCGGAGTGACAACCGCCGCAACAATGACCGTCACGAGAATGACGTACTTGCGAATGCGCCGAAGAGTCTCCACCGGGACCAGGCCGGTACGCACCAGGATGAAGATCGCGATGGGCGTTTGAAAGGCCAGTCCGAAAACCAGCATCAGAATGGTCACGAAGGAAATGTACTTCTCCAGGGTCCAGTTGGCCGCCACCCCGACGATATCGTTGAACGCCAGGAAGAACTTCAGCGTCAGCGGCGCGACCACGAACAGAAAGAACAAGGCTCCGATGATGAACAGCGCGGCGGAGAACGGCACCGCCTGACGTACGTAACGCCGCTCGTGCGCATAGAGCCCAGCCGCCACGAACATCCAGAGCTGGTAAAACACCCACGGACAGGTCAGGATCAGCCCCGAGATAAAGGCAATCTTCATATAGGCCGAGAAGGCTTCCGGGATGCTAATCACCTTGAGGCGCGCATCGTCCGGCAGCTTCTTGCCGTCGCGCGCACCGTACGTCTGTTCTGTCCACGCCTTGAGGGCCTTCACGGACACATCCCGAATGAAATCGACACGGTTCGGATCGATCGGCGGCGCATTCGGATCGGTCGCCAGCTTCTCTGTGAGGTCCGTGAAGAACAGATCGAGAAAACCCAGGACTTCGGACTGCATCCGGGGCACCTCGGTATCCTGGAGCCGCTTGCCCATCGTGCGGTTGTAGGGCCCCTCGATGAACCTCAAGATGTGCGTGCCGAAGATCAGGGCAATGACCGAGCCGATCACCAGGCCGAGGATGGCCAGGATCAGCCGCGCGCGAAGCTCTTCGAGGTGATCGCCTAAACTCATCGTGCAGCTTAGGGGATCCTGGTTCTTCATGGTATCGCCCATCTCGGTCGAGAGCAGGAGGGTGCCGGGTCAGGCGGCGGTCAGCTTTTCAGATCGGAGTCGTTCAGGCCCGAAGCGTCCTTGGCGTCCTTCACGACGTCATTCTTGACTTTGCGGACGTCATCGACCAGATCGTCAGAGGACTCCTTCGCCTCGTTGATGCCCTTCTTGAATTCGGTGAGGCTCTTTCCGACGCTGCGTGCGATCTCCGGCAGACGCCTGCCGAAGATCAGCAGCGCGACGACGAGAATGACCACCCACTCCCACTGGCCGGGCATCCAAGCCAAGACATATTGCGTCGAATCTAACATGGTCATCTCCTAAGTGCTTTGCTGCGTGCTCCTATGTGTGAAATAGGGCATAGCATCCTAATGTTGGTTCTTGAGTCATTTTTGCCCTCCGCAGCAGTTTCGGTACTTCGCGTACCTAGGGGAGGCGACAACGCCATGCTCGCCACTCTAATCGCATGGCAGGATCGCGTCAAACAAAATATACGGTCGCGGCCGGGCGGCAGTTCTGAGGTTGCCACGCCCAATCCTTGCGCTGCCCCATCTCCTCGTGTCTTTCCGACCACGTTTGCAGTCGGCTCGCATAACGTTATATGGGACGTTTCCGGACGCCGGGCCACTGTTGGGTATCGCGGCATCTCCCGAAGTCGGAATTTACACAAACGCATTATATACAATGACTTATGATCTATATCGGCTCTTTTCTCTTGCTTTGGAGCCCCCATTTCGGCTATAATACGGTCGTTGAGATTGATGGAAACTTGGGGGGCAGAAACGAACCATGAACAGCTTCTATTACGAAACCTGGCTTCCGTTTGTCATCAGCAAGCGACGCATCCTCGTACTGGCCGTTGCCAGCTACCTGGCTCTGTGCTGAGCTTCGCCTGGTCTGTCTGGTCTCTACAAGTCTGAAGACCGCCCCGCAGCATCTGCCCTCATTGCGCCTCTGATCACCCCGCGCGCCGAACCCGGCGACAGCCATATCGACGATCTAACATTCCCGCACCGCTCGCACAACCTTGAGCACGTCCTGCATCGCCGCAACGTCGTGAACTCGCACGATTGACACCCCAGCCATCGCACAGAGCGCCACGGTGGCCGCCGTGCCGAACACGCGATCGGCGGGCCTCTCGCGCCCGGTGACCGCCCCGATAAATCGCTTGCGGCTCGGGCCTACCAGCACGCGGTAGCCCGTCGCCGCGAAACGTCCGATATGCTTGAGCAACAGCAGGTTGTGCTTTGGGGTCTTGCCGAACCCGATCCCCGGATCGATCCAGATCCGCTCGCCGGCAATGCCGATCGATTCCGCCCGCCTGGCCCGACCGACCAGAAAGTCCAGGACCTCCCCCACTACATCTCCGTAATGCGGATCGGCCTGCATTGTCCTGGGGGTTCCCTGCATGTGCATCAGCGTCACGGGAACCTGCGCCTCGGCCGCCAGCCGGGCCATGTCGTCGTCCGCAAGGGCCGTGATGTCGTTCACGATGCAGGCGCCGGCCGCCAGCGCCGCTGCCGCCACCTCTGTATCACAGGTGTCGATGCTGATCGGGGCTTCTGTCTGACGCCTCAGCGATTCAATCACCGGGACCACGCGACGAATCTGCTCGGCCGCCGGGACCGACGCAGCGCCGGGCCGGGTGGATTCACCGCCGATGTCGATGATGGCCGCGCCTTCGCAGACCATCTCCAGGCCGTGCGCGACCGCCCTGTCGATATCCAGGAACTGCCCGCCGTCGCTGAAGGAATCCGGTGTGACATTGAGCACACCCATGATCAGACAGCCGCCGGAGAAATCCAATGCGCCGCCGGGCCACCGAAGCACGTCGTCACTCGTCGCCTTCACGCCGCCGCCCTTTCGCCTTGAAACCGATTCCCAGCAGCTTACGAATCAAAGCGCCGGCAGGCTCCGGCACGATGACCGTCGTGTTGTGGAACTCGCGGCGCACCGGATAGCTTTTTCGCAGGGCGTCAAAGAACCGTCCTCGGGCCTCGGGCGGTTCATTCGCGATCCGCCGGAGATTCGCGTCGTCCCGCACGATGCTGTAGACCTTCTCCACGGCGAACGCGATGGCCGCCTGGTCGTCGGTGACATCGTCAGGCAGCTCGATCGTGGCAACGTCAGGAGCCGGCAGGAAATCGCCCGCGTCGAACTTCGGCGGCAAGCCGAAGTGCTCGCAAAGAGCCTGATAGATCATGATCAGGCCGGCAATCTTGCCGTCCAGCGAGTAGCCGGCGATGTGCGGCGAGCCCAGGTCCACCTCGTCGAGCAGCCCCACGTCGATGTTCGGCTCATTCTCCCAGACGTCCAGCCCGACGGCCGTCAGACGCCGCGAGTGGATCGCCGCCGCGAGGGCCTGCGAGTCCACGACCGCGCCGCGTGCGGCATTGAGGAAGACCGCCCCTTGCCTGAGCCGGGAGAAGAACCGGCCGTCCGCCAGATGATGGGTCTTGTCGGGTCCTTCCCGCGTCAGCGGCGTGTGGATCGTGACGAAGTCGCAATCGAACACCGCTTCGAGGGGAACATACTTCGGATCGCCCGTCCGCCTCTGGAGCGGCGGATCGTTGCGTCGCACATGCATCCCCAGCGCCTCGCACTTGGCGGCGACGCGCCCGCCGACGTTGCCGACGCCGATCACGCCGATGGACCGGCCGTCGAGCCGAACGGCGTGACGTCGGGCGATTTCGAGCAACGCCGCAATGACGTACTCGGCCGCGGAGTTCGCGTTGGAGCCGGGCGCCGAGGCAAAGCCGATGTTGTGCGTGTGAAGGTAGTCGAGATCGACGTGATCGAAGCCGATCGTCGCGGTGCCGACGAACCTCACCGCGCTGCCTGAAAGAAGGTGTTCGTCAACGCGGGTGATGCTCCGCACGAGCAGCGCATCGGCATCCGCGACCGCCTGGGGCATCATGTCACGCCCCCCCATGACCAGCACATCTCCAATGGACGAAAAACACTCTTGAACGAAAGGGATATTCCCATCTGCAACGATCTTCATGGAACCTCAAAGCTCGAAACCTGCAATCTCCGTGCCGCACTGCGGGCACCTGGAGTTCTCAATCACATTGGCGACGATCTGGTAGCCCGCGCGTTCGATCAGCAGGCGCCCGCACTTGTAGCAGAACGTGCTCTCCGACCGCGTTCCCGGAATGTTGCCGAGGTAGACGTATCGAAGCCCGGCGTCCTTGCCGATGCGCTCGGCCCGCCGCAGGCTGTCCATCGACGTGGCGTGCGCATCGACGCATTTGTACTGTGGATAGAAGCGGCTGATGTGCCAGGGAACATCCGGGCCGGCCTGGCGGACCAGGAAGTCGGCGAGCTGCTTCAACTCCTCCTCGGAGTCGTTCTCGCCCGGGATCAGCAGGGTCGTGACCTCGATCCAGATGTCCGTGTGACACACGATGTAGGCGATCGTGTCCAGCACCGGCTGCAAGCGGGCCTTGCACAAGCGACGGTAGTAATCGTCGCTGAAGGCCTTGAGATCGACGTTGATCGCACCGAGCCAGTCCCGCGCGAAGTCGATTGCCTCGCGCGTCATATAGCCGTTGCTGACGAAGACGTTCGTCAGACCCTTTTCTCTGGCGAGCCGGCCGCAATCGGCGCACAGCTCCATGAACACAGTCGGCTCAGTGTAGGTGTAGGCAATGCTGCGGCAGCCGCTACGGAGGGCCCCTGCAACGATCTGCTGGGCGGTCAGAGCCTGGCCGTCGATTTCACCGCCTCCGAGCGCCGCCTGGCTGATCTGCCAGTTCTGACAAAACTCGCACTGGAAGTTGCACCCCATCGTGGCGATGGAATAGCTCGTCGATCCCGGCTGGAAATGGAACAGAGGCTTTTTCTCGATCGGGTCGGGATTGGCCGCACAGACCTTGTCGTAGTTGAGCGAATACAGCGTGCCGCCCACGTTCCGGCGTACACAGCAGTGCCCCAGCTTGCCCTCGCCGATCAGGCACCGAAACGCGCAGAGATGGCAGCGGACCTTCTTGTCCTCGACAGGTTCCCACAGCACTGCTTCCTTCAGTTTGCCTTCTTTTTCCATGGCCAATTCCCAGGAATTGCGTTTGCCGGCAGCCGACCCACTATAAGGAATGCCCCGGTCGAAATCAACGGCCGCGCTGCCCGAGAACGACGGAGCCGCGCAGCCCCCTGTCGGGACCCGGACCGAAAAGCAACAACGCCTTTGAACCCCAGTATGTGGGTAGCGTATCATTGAAATACGCATCCAGCTTTCGGCGTCTCAGGACAAGAGGTGCAAGATGAAGACGGTACGCATACCGACGCGGCTGGCCGCCATTTGTCTTGTGGCGTGCACAGGATCGTGGCTCGTCTTTGGCAGCGCCGCACAGAGCCAGTTTCCCGCCGCACGGCAGGAACCTCCCGAACGGGTATTCCTCAGGATCCAGGGCGTGGACGGCGAATCGACCGATCGCGATCATCCCGGCTGGATCGACATCGTGTCATTCACATATGGGTTGAGTCGCCCGCCAATCGACCCGATGGCAATCGACGGACCGCAGCCGCCGGCAAACCATCGAGGCTTGAGCCTCGTCAAGCACACCGACCGAGCCACGGGCCTGCTATACATGCACTGCAACAACGGCCGGCCCATCGAGGAGGCCGTTCTCGAAGTGCTGCAAACGACGGAGCTTGGTGTCAGCGTGCAGGAGTATCGGCTCCAGGGAGTCATCGTCACGGCGGTCCAGACCAGCGGTGGGTCACGAACGGGCGCCAGGGCGACCGAGAACGTGACACTGCACTATGCCTCGGTGCAGTGGACCCATGTCCGTCTCGATCCGGTCACGGGAAGCGTAATCTCCGAGGTCGCCATGCAGTGGGACCTGGCCGGCAGTCCGGCACCATAGGGCACGGCAATCCCATACCCGAGACGGTGCGGGTCTAAATCGTGCGCATCGGGTCCATCTGCCTGAGGAGCGTCTCGTCGGGGCCGCCGCCGAATTGCCGCCAGTAGCGCTCCTTGAACGGATTGATCTTCGGACCGACGGCGTCCTCGTTGACCATGCAGGGCAGGACCTCGCTCCACCAGCGGTCGTAAGCTGCCCGCATCTTCGCGACAACGTCGGGGTGCTGGTCGATGACGTTCTTCGTCTCGCCCGGGTCATTGACGATGTCATAGAGTTCGGTGTTGTTAACCAGCCGGAACCGCTCGTTCCGCACGGCACAGTCGGCTTGCTTGCTCTCCGCGGCTTTGCCTCGCGTCCAGCGACCTTTGTGGACGAAGACATAGCGGTCGGGCCAGTCCGCCTCCGGATCCAGCAGCAGAGGCACAAGACTGCGCCCGTCCAACTCGACGGACGGCGGAACCCCTGCTCCAGCCAGCTCCGCCAGCGTGGCAAACAGGTCGATGTGCGCCGCCAGCCTGTTCACGTCCACTCCCCTGCCGAGCGTGCCCGGCCAGCGGAAGAACGCCGGCACCCGCGTGCCGCCCTGGTAAGGGCTGCCCTTCATGGATCGCATGCCTGCGTTGTACAGCCTGCCCCGCGAGTGGCCGTTGTCGGTCATGAAGATCAGCAGCGTCCGCTCGCTCAGTTGCCACTCGTCGAGCCTGGCGACAAGGCGGCCGACATTGTCGTCGATATTGGTGATCATTCCGTAATACGCCGCATCGGCCTCCCCCAAGCCCGCGTCGAGATAGGGCTTCCGGTACGACTCCGGGCAGACGTAGGGACTGTGCGGGGCGTTGGGCACGATATAGGCAAAGAAAGGCCCGCCCTTCTGCCACTGGTGATGAATCCAGCCGAGCGCGCGCTCGAAAAAGACGTCGGTGCAGAAACCCCTGGTCTTGACGAACGTGCCGTTGTGCAGGATCGCCGGGTCGAAGTATGTGTTGCCCGGCGCGTCGCCGCAACTGCCGGGGTAGGTCTGGCCGATCCCGCCGGCCCCGTGGATGAAGACCTCGTCGAAGCCGCGTCTGTTGGGTTGGTATGCCTCTTCATCGCCGAGGTGCCACTTGCCGAAGATGCCGGTGGCGTAGCCCGCATCCTTGAGCACCTGGGCGATCGTGGTCGCGTCGAGACTGAGCCGCTCGCGTTCGTAGATCGTGTGCGTTACGCCCGAGCGAAATTCGTGCCGCCCGGTCATTAGTGAGGCCCGCGTCGGAGCGCACGTCGGACTGACCTGGAAGTCGGTGAATCGAACGCTCTGGGCGTGCAGCCTGTCCAGGTTGGGCGTGCGGATGATCGGATTTCCGTGGTAGGCCAGCTCACCATAGCCCTGGTCATCGGTCATGATCAGGACGATGTTCGGCCTGCTTGCGGCCAATCCAGCCGTCCGGGCACATGCGAATCGAGACGTCAGTGCGGTTGCGCCCGCCAGACCGGCCGCCTTGACGAAATCGCGTCGGGTCATCGCCTTCATGCCTTCTGCCTTTCCGCTCGTTGAGTGCGAACTTCCCCACCTTACCCCACCGGGCCGATTCCGTCCAGCCGGACGCTGATCGTATTGACGAAGCACCGCAGGCGACGGTATGATTCGCGCGATATGGCAGTCTGGTCATACCTGAGTGTTCGTAAACGCGTGCAGGAGATCGTGGCAATCGCCCGCCCGGGCGACACCGTCAGCCGGGTGTTCGACGTCTCGATCGTCGTGCTGATCCTACTGAACGTCGCGGCGATGATCTTCGAATCCGTCGCTTCGGTCTGCGAGGCAATGGACGGTGCCTTCGCGGCGTTCGAATACGTCTCGGTGATCGTCTTCTCGCTGGAGTATCTGCTCCGAGTCTGGTCGTGCGTCGAGGATCCGCGATACGCCCATCCGGTATTCGGGCGACTTCGGTTCGCACGGACTCCGCTGGCCCTGATCGACCTTCTGGCGGTGCTGCCCTTCTATCTTCCGTTCGTCAACGTGGACTTGCGGATGCTGAGAATCCTGCGCATCATGCGGATCGCCCGACTGGCCAAGCTCGGACGCTACTCGGATTCGCTACAGACCCTCGGCCGCGTCGTCGCGACCAAGAAGGAGCAACTCATCAGCACCGTGTTCATTCTGCTGATTCTACTGGTGATTGCCGCGTGCCTGATGTACTACGCGGAAAACGAGATGCAGCCGGACCGCTTCTCGAGCATTCCAATGGCCATGTGGTGGGCCGTCACGACGCTGACCACCGTCGGCTACGGAGACGTTCTTCCCGTGACCCTCATTGGCCGGCTTATGGGCGCGCTCATTGCCATCCTCGGGATCGGCATGTTTGCCCTTCCCACCGGCATTCTCGGGGCCGGATTCGTCGAAGAGATGGAACGCCGCAAACAGCCGCGATGCTGCCCTCACTGCGGCAAAGAGCTGCCAAAATAGACCGGACTCGGCGGGACAGTCCTCGCCCTCGATTTGGCTGGAATTGGGGCAGACGAGACGATACCATCCTTGGAGCGGGCCGACGGCGGTCGGCGCGGGCGAATCGTTCACGCAGTTGCGATGTCAACAGGATCAGGGACACAGAATGCGACAGATCGGTCGGCTGGAAGACGAGACGCAGGCAAGGCAGTTCGGGGACTTCCTCTACAGCCGACAGATCGAGAATCAGGCCGACCCGGCCTCCGACGGCGGCTGGGACATCTGGGTCCTCGACGAATCGCGCATCGAAGAGGCGGCGTCTCTGTTCGAGCAGTTCATCGAGCAGCCCGATGACTCGATGTTTGTCCTGGGCGCCGGACAAGGCGCCAGGCAACGACATCGCGACAAGCAGGAAGGGGTTCCGAAGCGGGCGCGCATCCTGGACGGCCGGACCGCATTCTACAAACCTCCGATCGGCTATGGAATGCTCACCATCACGCTGCTGGTTGCCAGTGTGGCCGTGACGTTGGCCACCAGCCTCGGCCGCAACGACCGTATCACTGCGTACCTATCGATCACACACTACTCCGTTGACGGCGATTACGCAAAATGGGATTCCGGCCTGCCCGAGGTCCGCCACGGTCAGATTTGGCGTCTGTTCACCCCCATATTCGTCCACTTCGACCTGCTGCACATCTTCTTCAACATGCTATGGCTCTGGGACCTCGGCAGCATGGTAGAGACCCGCAAGGGAACGTGGCGGCTGCTGGCGCTCGTGTTGGTCATTTCCGCGCTGTCCAACGTCGGGCAGTATCTATACAGCGGACCGACGTTCGGCGGCATGTCCGGCGTGGTCTACGGACTGCTCGGCTACATCTGGATGCAGGGCAAGTTCGATCCCGCCTCCAATCTTGAACTGCACCCCCAGACCGTCACGTTGATGATCGTCTGGTTCTTCCTGTGCCTGACGGGACTGCTCGGCAACATCGCCAACGTGGTCCACGCGGTCGGCGCGGTCGTGGGGATTTCCTGGGGCTTCCTGGAAGCCCGGTGGACCGTTCGGCAGCGCCATCATCGATGAAAGGACTATCGCATGAGGAACCGAATTCTCGTCGGTTTGTATTTTGCGTCTCTGGTCTGCGGCCTGTGCCACGCCGGCAACGAACGGACTTTCGACCTGGCCAACGCGCCCGCCCCGCTGTTCAGCGACCCGATTTGGGATGGGGCCGCCGATCCCGCGCCCGTCTGGAACCAGCAGGCAGGCGAATGGTGGGTGTACTACACCCAACGACGTGCGACCCTCCAGCCGAACGAGGGCGTCGAATTCTGCCACGGCTCGGCCATCGGCATCGCCGCGTCGAAGGATGGGCGGCAGTGGCGCTACCTGGGCACATGCCAGGGCGACCAGGGCCTTGGCGATCCCATCGCCAACAACTGTAGCTGGTGGGCGCCGGGCATCCTCTTCCACGAGGGCCTGCACCACATGTACGTCTCCTGGGTGGACGGCATCTACAAGGATTGGATTGGCAAGCGGTTCATCAAGCACTTCACCAGCGCCGACGGCAGGACCTGGACGTATCAGTCCACGCTCGACCTGTCGTCAGACCGGTGCATCGACGCCTGCGTCTATCGGGCAGGCAGCAAGTGGTGCATGCTCTATAAGGACGAGGTCCACGGGTCGCGCTCCTACCTCGCACAGAGCGACGACCTCTATCGCTGGGCGGTCGTGGGACCGACAGTCACCGACGTCAGCCACGAAGCGCCGTTCGTCTGGCAATGGCAGAATGCCTACTGGCTGGTCGTGGACGCCGGGCAGCGCGGCATACGGGCCTATCGCTCACAGGACGGCCTCACGGAATGGCAGTTCAACAATGGGCTGCTCTTCGAGCCGGGCAAGCGTCTCAAGGACGATGCCAAGGGAGGCCACCCCGGCGTGATCCTGCTCGAAGGCCGGCCCATCGTGCTCTACCACGTGCACTATCCGCCAGATCATCCGCTCTATCGCACCAACCGCACCGTCCTCCAGGCGGCCGAACTCGAATACCACGACGACAAGATCACCTGCAACCGCGACAAATACGGCAGGCCGTAAACGCAGGGAACGCCGGCCAACTACGGTCGGACGGCGGTGCCGTCGGGCCGGCGGACGGGCTCCCAGTAACCGGGATGCTCCGGCAAGGGGAACTTGGCGGCCAGGGTCTCATCGATGTCGACGCCCCATCCCGGCGCTTCGTGGATGTGCATGTAGCCCTTTTCGATTGTCGGAGCGCCCGGAAAGACCTCGCGCGTCTTCTCGTTGAAGCTGACCGCCTCCTGAATCCCGAAGTTCCAGATCGCCAGGTCGAGATGCGCGTTGGCGGCGTGCCCGACCGGCGAGACGTCGCCCGGCCCATGCCAGGCGCTGCGGACGTTGAACCACTCGCCCAGCGCCGCGATCTTGCGCGCCACGCTGAAACCACCGATCTGCGAGATGTGGACGCGGATGAAGTCGATCAGCCGCTCGCTCATCAGGCCGACCCATTCGTGCGGGTTGTTGTACAACTCGCCCATCGCGATCGGAACGCAGGTCTGCTGACGCAGCAGTTTGAAGTAGCCGATGTCCTCCGGCGAGAACGGGTCTTCGATGAAGAACGGCCGATACTGCTCCAGTCGCTTGACCAGGTTGATCGCCTCGATGGGAGGGATGCGCTCGTGGATGTCGTGCAGCAGCTCGACGTCGTCGCCGCACGTGTGGCGGATGTGCTCGAACATCTCCAGTGTGCCCTTGACGTAGGGCCGGACCTCCATGTTCGAATCAACCGGCGCTCCGAAACCGGCCTCTTTGAAATCGGCCTGCTTCGACAGGTGGGGCGAGCCGTAGCCGCCGCGTTGGATGCGGATGTGCCGGAACCCTCGCTCCATCGCCCGCCGGACGCTCTCTTCGACTTGCGCGAGCGTGCCCCCGCCGCAATGTGTGTAGCAATCGACCGCGAACCGGCACTTGCCGCCCACCAACTGGTAGACGGGCATGTTCGCCCGCTTGCCCTTGATGTCCCACAGGGCCTGGTCGAGCCCGCTCAGCGCGTTGTTGAGCACCGGGCCGTTCCGCCAGTACGAGCTGGTATAGGCGTTCTGCCACATATCCTCGATGTTCTCGGCGTCGCGCCCCTTCGCAAACGGCCGGAGGTATTCGTTGACCGCCGTCACCACCGTCAGAGGTCGCTGGTTGAACGTCGCGCAGCCGAGCCCGTACAGGCCCGGCTCGCTCGTTTCGACCTTCACCACGCACAGCCGGATTCCCTGCGGAGCGGTGAGGATCGCCCGGACGTCGGTGATTTTCAGCGGGGGCAATCCCTTTGTCGCCCTGGCGTACTCGGCCGCCGAGGCATCCTGCCGCCGGCCCGCCAGTCCAAGCAGTCCGGCCGCGCCAAATCCAAGGGCCTCCAGCATCTCGCGTCGGTCCATCCGTGTCTCCTTGTCCTGATTCGCCTGCCCGCGGAGCAGCGTACTACCAACGGATCGGGTGACCGGTCTCCCCCTGGCCGCGATCGACCTCGTCGATCTTTTGCGGCCCGTACACCGTGACACGCATCCGCTCGCCCACCTTCTTGTAGTGCAATAGCGCGCTGTCCTTGTCTTTGAAGTCCTTGTCCACAAACAGCAGCGTCGTCAAACCGACCAGGATGACGTCTCCATCGGCCAGAGGCGTCTCGCCGGAGATCCGCTGGTTGTTGATGTAGACCCCGTTGCGGCTCTTCATGTCATAGGCGTAGTATCGGCCCGTCTTCTCGTCGAACCGGATTTGCAGGTGCTTACGGGACACCATGTTGTCCAGGATCTGGATCAGCAGCGCCTCATCCCGACCGATCACGCTGGTCCGGTGCCCGAGTGGATAGTAGTCCCCTTCCCGTTTGCCCGATGTGACAATGAGTGATGCCATAGCTGCGACCCCGACCTTCAGCCCGTAGAACCGACCTGTCCCAATACCGAAATCGTAGAGACCCGGTCCGACCCTGTCAACCCTCGACCGGGCGTAACCGGCCCAAGGCCGGGATTGACGCCTCCAGGCTCATCCGGTAGTCTTGCACCAGCATTTGCCGGCTGGGGCATTCCTGGTGGTTTCTGGAGAATCGATGGAAGAGCTAAGAAGCAAACGCGGGTTCGTCTGCGACATGGACGGGGTGATCTACCACGGTTCCCGTCTGCTGGAAGGCTCGAAGGCCTTCGTGGACTGGCTGAAGGCCGAGGGCAAGCGGTTCCTGTTCCTGACCAACAGCTCGGCCCGCTCGCCGCGAGAACTGCACCAGAAGCTGCTGCACATGGGCATCGAGGTGGGTGAGGACCATTTCATCACCTCCGGGATGGCGACCGCCCATTTCATCGCCTCGCAATGCCCCGGCGGGCGGGTCTTCGCCATCGGCGACTCCGGGCTTCACCAGGCGTTGTATGAAGCCGGGCTTTCGGTCGATGAGAACAGCCCGGACTATGTCGTGGTAGGCGAAACACGAAGCTACAGCTACGAGAAGATCGAGACCGCCATCCAACTGGTCCTGGGCGGCGCCCGACTGGTGGGGACCAATCCCGATGTTACGGGGCCGACGGAAAAAGGCATCGCGCCGGCGTGCCGGGCTCTCATCGCGCCGATCGAGATGGCCACCGGACGGCAGGCGTATTTCATCGGCAAACCCAACCCGCTGATCATGCGCCACGCCCAGACTCTGCTCCAGTGCCACCGCGACGAGACCGTCATCATCGGCGACCGGATGGACACGGACATCGTCGCCGGTATCGAGTCGGGTATCGACACCGTCCTGGTCCTCAGCGGGATCACCAGGGAGTCCGACCTCGACCGCTACGCTTACCGGCCGCACCACATCCTCCAGGACGTCAGCGAATTGACGAAGTAGGCTGGGCATCGCCCACCACTGCCCCGGCCATATCTCACGTCTGCCCATCATTCCACGGGTGCACTTCACCTTTGTGGGCAGATCTGTACGGGGATGCTGCAATCGGCTTTGTCATTCCGACCGGAGCGCCGCGGAGTGGATGAACCTGGCTGCGAAGGGGACACTGCCTTGTCCTCGGCCTGTGGCCCCATTCGACTTCGCTCAGAGCCTGCCCTGAACGCTGTTGAAGGGGCAAGCTCTTGGTCGAAATGACATCCGCGACGCTCTCCGAGATGACAAAACCCCTTCCTGGCCTCGGCAGGAACCTGCCCACAACCACGCAGTGCATCCTCATTCCACCATTCCATGATTCCATCATTCCAACGTCGGCTGGTTCCCTGTACAATTGGTCGTCATGGACATCTACAATCTCGTCAGCTTCTCGGGAATCTTCGTCCTGATGGGCGTCGCCTGGGTCTTTTCGGCCGAGCGGCGCAAAATGAACTGGCGGCTTCTCACCTGGGGTGTGGTGCTGCAACTTGCAGTCGCGGCGTTCATCTTCATGGTGCCTGCCGGAGCGAAGGTCTTCCTGCTCGTGAACGATGTGGTCGTCCGCGTGATCGATTCGGCCGGCGCCGGCGCACGCTTCGTCTTCGGACGCCTGGCCCTCGGACCGGGCCAGACTGGAGACGATGGCGAAACATCGCTCGGCTTCATCCTGGCCTTTCAGGGCTTCCCGACGATCATCTTCTTTTCCGCCCTGATCGCGATCCTCTACTACCTGCGGGTCATGCCGCTGCTGATCAAGGCCTTCGCCCGAGTCTTCACCCGGCTGATGCGGATCTCCGGCGCCGAATCGCTCGTGACCGCCAGCAACATCTTCGTGGGCGTCGAGTCCATGCTCACCGTCAAGCCCCACCTCGCCCACATGACGCGGTCGGAGACTTGCACGATCCTGACCGCGGGAATGGCCACCGTCTCATCCAACGTACTTGCGCTATACGTCTTCAGCCTGCGGGAGCAGTTCCCGATGATTGCCGGCCACCTGGTCTCGGCGTCCCTGCTCTCGGCGCCGGCCGCCCTGGTCATGTCGAAGATTCTCCTGCCGGAAAGCGAGCAGCCCCAGACGCTCGGCGTTCACGTCGAGCCCTACTATGAGAAGGACAGCGGGCTTTTCGAGGCGATCATCAACGGCGCCAATGCCGGAGTGCGCATGATCGTCGGCATCACCGCCCTGCTGATCGCCGTCCTCGGCCTGGTGGCGCTGGTGGACCTGCTCCTCGGCGAACTTGGAGCGTGGATCAACTCCCTGTTCGGCTGGCAGGGACAGTGGTCGCTCAAGGCCCTGTTCGGATACCTGTTCTATCCCGCGACGCTCGTCCTGGGCGTGCCTGCGGCAGATGTTCGTGAGATCTCACGGATCGTTGGAGAACGCCTGATCGTCACCGAAGTGACCGCCTACAACGACCTGGCGGCCGCGATGAAGGCCGGCCTCGTGCAGCATCCTCGCTCGGCGGTCCTCGCGACGTACGCTCTGTGCGGATTCGCCCACATCGCGTCGATGGCGATCTTCGTCGGCAGCCTCTGCGCCCTGGCACCGCAGCGGACGCAGAACATCGGACCGATCGCGGTCCGGGCCCTGATCGCCGCGACGCTGGCGTGCCTGATGACCGCCTGCGTCGCCGGCACGTTCTTTACGGAAGGATCGATTCTGTTGGGAGGATCGTAATGCTCGTACGGTCGCTGAGCGAGTGCGCCGAGTTCATCGCCGGAGACGGTTCGCTCCTGCATGAGCTGCTGCATCCGGACAAGATGGACGCGGAGATTCGATACAGCCTGGCCCATGCGGCAGTGGCGCCCGGAGAGGCGACGAGGCCGCACCGTCTCGCCGGCTCGGAGGTCTATTACGTCATCGCCGGTTGCGGCCGGATGTTCATCGGCGATGAATCGCACGTCGTCGCCGCCGGGTGCGCCGTCTACATCCCGCCGGGCGCCACCCAGTTCATCGAAAACACCGGCACCGAAGACCTCGTCTTCCTCTGCATCGTCGACCCCGCCTGGCAAGAGCAAGACGAAGAAATCGTCGCTGACTGAGAAATGTGGCCGGGATTCCGGTTTTTTCTTGACGCCGAAACCGATGGCATGTAAGATATCCAAATAACTCAATAGTCCATCCGTGACCGTCAACGCCAGGGACGCACTCATGGCCATCCAAACACCAGTTCCGAGCAATCGAGACCACCGTCCCGGGTGGCTCCGGGCCGGGATCGCCGCTCCACCACCCCCCCCAACCGTGCAAAACAAACCCAATTATCGGCCTTTTCTGGCCAAGAACAGCGATTCGGCCGGGGAAACGAACCCAATCGAACCCAATTCGCGAGGGCGCCGGCTGGCCACCGTGCCAGCTCGAGTGTCGAGGCACGAGTCGCAGGTCACGGCCCTGGAGCAACGAATCGTGCAAAACAAAGCCAATTTCCCATGTCCTTGTCCCAAGAACGCGGTTTCCGGCCCGAAAACAAGACCGATCTCAGCCGAGGCCAGACCGACTATGGACCCCGCCAGTCCGGACAGCACGTGAGGGCAGGTGCTTCTGATGTTGCAGGCGATTCTCGGCTATGTGCTGCTGGGGGCGCTGGTGACGCGGTTCGCGGTGTTGTTCGCGACCGGCGGTCCGGCGGGGAAGTTCGCCGAAGAGAAAGGGCTCATGGAGCGCATGTGCAGATGGGTGAAGAAGATGCTCAGGCGAAAGAAATTGGAATGAAGCACTTGGCAACGATCAATGTGTCACCCCGGGCCTGCCGAGGGGTCTACCCGGGGACAAGAGGCGCGCATGGCCTTTGGCCAGATGCTTCGACTTCGCTGCGCTCCGCTCAGCATGACAAGAGGAACGAGGCGGCTCTCGGACGGATGAAGAGAAGGCTCCTTTTGCCGCGATTCTTGCTGCGTTGCGGGCGCGGTCACGCGGTATGAGCAACGAATGGTAGATTATATGATGACGACGGAGACGATGGTCACGTTTGTTGTGTACTTTGTCGTACTGCTGGCGATCGGCTTCTACTTCTACCGGCGTAACGAGAGCATCGAGGAGTACCTGCTGGGCGGGCGCGGGATGGGCGCGTGGGTCACGGCGTTGTCGGCCCAGGCCAGCGACATGAGCGGCTGGCTGCTGATGGGTCTGCCCGGCGCGATCTACGTTGGCGGTCTGACGAACGCCTGGATCGCGGTCGGCCTGTTCGTCGGCACGGCCCTCAACTGGCTGCTGGTCTCCCGGCGGCTGCGTCTCTACACCCAGAAGACCGATTCCATCACGCTGCCCTGCTTCTTCGAGGCACGGTTCGGCGATCCCACCGGCCTGCTGCGGACGGTCTCGGCGATCGTCATCCTGATCTTCTTCACGATCTACGCCTCCAGCGGCCTGGTCGCGGCGGGCAAACTCTTCGAGTCCACCTTCGGCGTCTCCTACCAGGTCGCGGTCGTCATCGGCGGCGCCATCATCATCGCGTACACGTTCATGGGAGGCTTCCTGGCCGTCTGTTGGACCGACGTGTTCCAGGGCTCGCTGATGATTGTCGCGCTGGTGGTCGTCCCGACGCTGGCTTACGCGCGGGCCGGAGGCGCCGCCGGCATCCAGGACGGCATGGCGGTCAGGGACATCGCACGGAGCCTCCGCCCGCCCGGCGGACCGGCGGCCTCTCTCGCTGTCGTCTCGGCAATGGCCTGGGGACTCGGCTATTTCGGCCAGCCTCACATCCTCGTGCGGTTCATGAGCGCCAAGTCCCTCGCCGGGCTTTCTCGGTCGATGGCGATCGCGATCGTGTGGGTGTTCGTCTCGCTGGCCGGGGCGGTCGCGATCGGCCTGATCGGCATCGGGTTGTTCCGGACGGTGCCGGGCGGCGACCCCGAGAAGGTGTTCATCTACATGATCGCCGAGGTCACCCATCCGTGGCTGGGCGGCATCATGCTGGCGGCCATCCTCTCGGCGATCATGTCCACCATCGATTCCCAGCTCCTCGTCTCGTCGTCGGCATTGACCGAGGACTTCTACCGCCGGGTGATCCGCCGCGACGCTACCCCTCGCGAGGTCGTGCTCGTAGGACGCATGTGCGTTCTGGCCATTTCGCTCATCGCTCTGATCCTGGCCCTAGGCGTGAAAACGGAGACCATCCTGGAAATCGTCGCTTACGCCTGGGGCGGGTTCGGCGCCGCCTTCGGGCCGTTGGTGCTCTTCGCGTTGTTCTCGAAACAGACGAGTTGGCCGGCGGCGCTGGCGGGCATGATCAGCGGCACCATCACGTTGGTCCTCTGGAAGCAGGTGGGCCTGAGCGAACGGATGTATGAAATCGTTCCGGGGTTTGTCGCCAATTGCGCGGCCATCGCCGTGGTGAACCGGCTCATCCGACAGAGCGACAAGGTCGTATTACAGCAATTCGATGAGGTCGTTGCACAATTGCGAAAAGGAACATCATGAGTCAGATCGCCGTCGACATCGTGCTCCTGCCCGAAGCGAGGATCGCCCGACTGGCGGTCGAGACCAACCGCAAACTGACCGGCAGCAGTTGTCGCGAGATCGTTCTGGACGAGACCACGTGCCTGCCGCACATTTCCCTGGCGATGGGCTGCATCGAATCCGAGCAGGTCGATGCGATCGGAAAGATGCTCGGTGCGGTCGCGAAGGCCTGCCCTGTCGGCAAGCTTGCGATCACAGGAGTCGTGACGGTGCTGAACACACGGAACGAGCCGAACTCGCTCTTTGCCGTGGCCAAGACCGAGGCCCTTCAGACGCTGCACGAGCAGATCGTGGAAACGATAGAGCCCCATGCGAGCCACGACGTGACGGCCGAGATGATCTGCGGCGATGAAGAGGTGGCGCCGAGCACACTGGCGTGGATTCGGGACTTTCGCCGCAAGGCGGCGTTCGCCGTGTTCTTCCCGCACATCACGATCGGGTATGGCGTGGTGACCGAGCCGATGACGTTCCCCATGGATTTCGTCGCCCCGCAGTTGGCCCTCTGCCACCTGGGCAACCACTGCACGTGCCGCAAGGTGCTCGCTTCGGCGTCAACGATCGATCAGTGAGCGATCACGCTGGAGACCCGGAAGACCGGCAGCAGAAGCGCAATGGCGATCGTTCCGATGACCACGCCGAGAATGGTGATCATCAGCGGCTCGATCACCGTCATCACGCTCTGGATGGAAGCCTGGAGCCTCTTCTCGTAGAAGATGGAGACCTTGTCGCACACCTCGCCCAGCCGACCGGCCTTCTCGCCGGCCCGCAGCATCTGAATGATCCCGGGCGCAATCAGCTTGGCGCGTTCGGAGATCAGAATGGCCTCCGAGAGCTGGTATCCATCCTGGACCCTTTCGTCCACTTCTTCCCAGAGCTGCTGGAAGTAGTAGTTGTCCACACAGCCCTGGATCACGCGGATCGCGTCCAGGAGCCGAACCCCGGTATTGACCATCGTGGCCATGATCCGCATGCTCCGCGTGACGACCATGTCCACGAACATGGTGCCGATGATCGGGGTCCGAATCTTCACCCCGTCGAGGACGCGCCGTCCGGAGACGGTGTGCGACCACCAGTACAAACCCACCCCCAGCAGGATGACGCTCGTCACCAGGGCCGCCATGATTGCCCCGTTGCCCACAATATGACTGATGTGAACGAGAACCAGGGTGAGCTTGGGCAATGCCGCCTCGCGGGCTTCGTAAATCCGCATGAAGCGAGGCAGCACGAAGAACATCAACGTACCGGTGGCGGCGATCGCCATCAACACCATGATCAACGGATACGTCAGAGCGCCGAGGACGCGCTTGCGCGTGTCGGCCTCGAAATTGAGGTATCCCGTCAGGACGGACAGCATCTCGACCATTCGTCCGGAGGCCTCCGAGGCCTTCACCATACTGATGAACATCTTGTTGAACGTGTTCGGATAGAAGGTCAAGGCCCGGGAGAACATCTCGCCGCCTTTGACGCGTTCGGAGAGATCCAGGATGATGGCCTTGAATCGCGGGTCTGCGGCCTGTTCCCCGATGGCATCCAGGGCGTCGCTGAGGATGACGCCGCTGTCCAGCATGACCGCCAACTGCGTGGTGAAGAGAATCAGGTCGCTGGTCTTGACGCGCACCTTCCCCATCGGCGCCGGGTCCGCGGGACCGTGAGCAGCACCGCCGGCGCCCAGCTTCGATTCCGTGGGCGACGCCAACGTCGCGCCGCCGTCCTCGGTACCGGTCTTTCGCATCTCTGTCATCACAGTTGCCATAGGTCTGCTTCTTCACACAATCGACGTCACGATTCGCCGCCAGCCGATGCGTCCAGGGCCGTGATGCGCAGAATCTCCTCGATCGACACGATCCCTGCCTTGACCTTCTCGATGCCGTCGAAGTGCAGCGGAGTCATGCCTTTGGCCAGGGCGGTCGCCCGGAGCTTCTTGGCGCTGACGCGTTCGTTGATCATCTCCATCATCTCGTCGTCCGGGACGAGCAACTCGTGAATGGCGATTCGCCCGACGTACCCGGTGTTGCGACACTTCCTGCACCCCACGCCCCGATAGAACTTGCAGGTCTCGCCGCCCTGGGCTTGGACGGACCTCTTCAGACTGGGCGACGGATCGTATTCCGTCTTGCAGTTCGAGCAGATCTTGCGGACCAGCCGCTGCGCCAGCACGCCCTTGAGGGAGGCGCTCACCAGGTACGGAGCCACCCCGAGATCGAGCAGACGGGTCACCGCGCCCGGCGCATCGTTCGTGTGCAGCGTGGACAACACCAGGTGCCCGGTCAGTGCGGCCTGGACGGCGATGTTGGCCGTGGCCTGATCGCGAATCTCGCCGACCATGATGATGTCGGGATCTTGTCGCAACAGGCTGCGCAGGGCGGTGGAGAATTCGAAACCCACCGCGGTGTTGACCTGGAACTGATTGATGCCGGAGATGTTGCACTCCACGGGGTCTTCCACGGTGCAGATGTTCACCTCTTCGCTGTTCAATTCGGACAGCGCGGCGTACAGTGTGGTGTTCTTGCCCGACCCGGTCGGGCCGGTAACGAGAACGATACCGTTGGGCACCTGAATGATCTGGCGAAAATGCAGCAGGTTGTCGTACGTGAAACCGAGCGACTCCAGGTTGTAGAGGATCTTCTGCGGATCGATAATCCGAATGACGACCTTCTCTCCAAAATTGCCCGGCATGACGGAGACGCGCAAATCGATCGGGCGGCCTTCCACCAGGACGTGAATGCCTCCGTCCTGCGGAAGACGTCGCTGCGCGATGTCCAGCTCGGCCATGATCTTGATTCGGGAGACGACGGCCGCGTGCATCTGGTGCGGCGGACGCATCTTCTCGTAGAGCTTGCCGTCGACGCGATACCGGACGCGCAGCCGCTTTTCGTCGCACTCGATGTGGATGTCGCTGGCGTTCTCACGGACGGCGTTGTACAGCAGGTAGTTGACCAGCTTGACCACCGGCGACTGGCCGGCCACCTCCTCGAGATTGCTGATGTCCTGCGTGATGCTCTCGATGAGGGTGAATTCCTCAAGCCCCTCCTCGTCGATGATGTCGTCAATCACGAAGACATTGGCCGCGGGGAGATACGACTGTAGCGTGGCCCGAATGTCCTTGGCGGTCGAGCAGACCACCCGAACGCGGCACCCGCTGATCCGCTCGATTTCGTCGATCAGAAAGACGTTCGTCGGCTCGTTGACCGCCACGGTCAGGACATCATGAACCTTGAACAGAGGCAGGACGATGTGCGCTTCGAGGAACTCTCGCGGCAGCAGTTCCACGGCCTTGGGGTCGCACAGCTTCGGGCTGACCTGCGCATAGGGGACCCCGTAGGCTTCCGCCAGGGCCGCCGCGATCTGGTTCTCCGTGCAATGGCCCATCTCGACGAGCAACTCGCCGAGAAGCTTGCGATGGCCCTTCTCCTGCTGTTCGGCCAGGGCCCTGTCGATCTGCTCCTGACTGACCACGCCCCGCGCCAGCAGAAGCTGGCCGAGCTGCATCTTGTTCTCAAGCAGAATCTGACTCATACCCCGCCTCTCCACATCGTGTCCGGCACGCTCAGGCAAAGCTCCGGACCGCTTCGGCCAGTTCCGCGTGACGATCGAATTCGGTCTGAAGACCGGTAATCTCGAGAATCTTCTCGAGGGTTTCGTCCAGCCCGGCCAGCTTGAGCTGCGTGCGGTTCTGACGGCAATACTGCCGCACCCACAGCAGCAGTTCCAGCCCCTGGCTGTCCACCCCGTTAACGTTGCTCATATCGACCACGATCCGCTTGCGTCCCGCAGCCGTCGTCTCCGTCACCGTATCCTTCAGTGATGCCGCGATGTCCCCATCGAGTTCGCCCTGCAACTCGACGACCGTGACATCGTTGTAGTTCTGCCTGTTGATCTTCATCGCAACAACGTCCCTATCGCCGTGGTCCCATATTCGCAGACATGTCCCCCCTCGTACATCGAGGGGCCGTTCCCCTGGATCAGGTCCCAGAGATGGTAGATGTCGCTCTCGAGGAAGATGGTCCCGATCTTCTCATCGAACTGCGTTCCCAGCCCCTTGCGGATTTCCTCCAACGCGCAGTCCACGGTCATGGCGTCGCGATAGACCCGTTTGGACGTCATCGCGTCGAAGCTGTCGGCCAGGCCGAGAATCTTGGCCATGAGCGAAATCTGGTCGCCGACGAGACCGTCGGGATACCCCTTTCCATCCACGCGTTCATGGTGCTGAAGCACGCCGGGAACAATGTCGCGCATTTGCTTGATGCCGCGGAGAATTCCCGCCCCGATCGATGGATGACGCTGGATGATCTCGCGCTCCTCGGGCGTGAGCCTGCCGTTCTTGCGGAGCACGTTCTCGTCCACGCCGATCTTGCCGATGTCGTGCAGAAGGCCCGCCAGGTAAATTCGATGGATCTGCTCGTCGTCGAGCGGCTCCCGTTCCGCGACGCGTTCCGCCAGCCATCTCGAAATAATGGCCACCCGCTCGGAGTGGCCACGGGTGTATTGGTCCTTGGCGTCGATGCTGTCCGTCAGGGCCTTCAAGGAACCGAGGAAGAGTTCCTTGAGATCATTGAAGAGACGTCCGTTTTCGATGAACACGGCGCAGCCGCTCGCAACGGAGCCGAAGAGCTTCATGTCCGTGCTGTCGAAATCGGGCTTGTCGATGCGGTTGACCGCGACCATGTATCCGATGATCGTCACAGCATTCTCGTCGCGCGCCGCCCGTCGCGAATGCTGCGGCTCCTTGGCACACAGCGGCACGGCGATGACGTTGCGAATGCTCGCCGGCCACTCATACCGGAACGGCGTATCGACATCGCTGTCCAGCAGCGCCTCCTGCCCGCGGCGGATCTCTTCCGCCAGACGACTGTGCAGCAAGGCCGTCATGCGCGCGTCCAGATCGATCAGACCCGATCCGGCCGCCACCATGAATCGTTTTTCCCCCTCCACGATCCGCTCCAACACGACGGCGATCCCTTCAACGAGAACGATGTCCGTCAGGCTGTCACAGGCCAACTGGAGGAACGTACTGTCAGATTCGGTGAGCTTCATGTGCGTGCTGATCTTGTGCAGCAGCACCAGCTCCTCGTACACCTGGGCCAGCTCCGTGCCCATCTTTTCCATCTGTTCGTCGCTGCGCGCGGACATCTGAAGATTCTGCGCCGCCAGCCGCAGCATCTCGCCGAGGCATGCCGCCGATATGGACGAATCCCCGGTTCTGCCCTCTTGCGCCGGGTCAGACGGCCGCTCGACGCAAGCCTCCGGGCCCTGATCGGCCACGATCACGCCAGCCAGCCGGTGTTCAGCGGTTGCCACACGAGGCAAACACAACGGGACCGCCAGCAGCGTGCCCGCGTCGCAGAACTGCCACACGCGGCCCTCGCAGCTCTCGGCCGTGTGCCTGCCCAAAGCTTGCGAGACGGCGCGGGCCGCCTCCACAATCGCCTCCATGTCGCTGTCGAACTGCCCGGCGTTGTGCAGAACCACAATGCCGCCGCTGGGGTCTACCACGGCGAGATTCACGCCAAACCGCCCGATACGCTCCCCGAATCGCTCCAGATCGCGTCGTTGCTGGCAGGTCAGTCCTGGTGTCGTCGTATTCGGCATGGCCCTCTCAAGATCCTTCAGAACAGGCAGTGCTCCGGCAATCGCCTTCGGGTCAGTTCTTCACCGCCACCGCACGCTGATAGAGTATGTCCTCGATGGTCTTGAGCAACTCCTTGGGGCTGAACGGTTTGCTCAGGCACTCCTGCACGCCGAGCGAGTCCTGCATCTCCTGCGTGATCGCAAAGCTGCGCGCCGTCAGCAGGATCGTCGGAATGTGCATGGTGGCCTCGTTCTTCCGCAGCTTCTCGATCAGCTCGATTCCCGTGACGAACGGCATCTGATAATCGGTCACGACGATGTCGGGGTGCTCGCTGCACGCGAGTTCATACGCCTCGGCGCCGTTGTTGGCCGCAATCACCTCGTACCCGTTGTTGCGCAACTTGATCGCGACGACGTGAATAATGTGAATCTCATCATCCGCAATCAGCACCTTCTTGCCTGTCATCTTCATCCACTCCAAAACTGGGTTTCAGGAATCCCCCCCGTGAAGAGGCGCGAACTCCCCCGTTATCGGGCCGTGCCCGCCAGCTCGGCCGCCGCCAGAGGCAGTTCGAATCCGAACGTGCTTCCGACGCCCACCTCGCTCGTAACGAACACACGACCGTCGTGTACTTTCTCGACGATTTGCTTGACGAGGTTCAGGCCAAGACCGGTCCCGCTGGCCTGCTTGTTGTTGGCGCGCACGCGATAGAACTTGTCGAACACGTGAGCGACCTCGTCGGCGGGAATGCCGACGCCGGTATCCGTAACGGTGACGCGGACCACCTCCTCCGTCTCGTTCACCTCCGTTTTGATCCGCACGGTCCCGCCGGGCGGAGTGTACTTGACCGCGTTGCTCAGCAGGTTCACGATCACCTGTGAGATCATGTCCTTGTCGGCCAGAACCTGGTCGTATACGATAGGGTTCTGTCCAACGACCGTGATCTTCTTCTCTTCCGCGAATCCCCGGATCATCTGCATCTGTTGTTCGATCAGAATCGTCAGACTGACCGGCTCCTTCTGGACCTTGATCAGTCCCGACTCGATTCGTGACACGTTGAGAATGTCCTCGATCAGGCGGTTGAGCCGCTGCGCCTGAGTCTGAATGATCTCGTAGAATTCCTTGCGCGTCTGCTCGTCGTCCGCCTCTCCGTCGGCCAGCATCTCGGAGTAGGCCGTGATGGATGCCAGCGGCGTCTTCAACTCATGCGAGACGTGACTGACGAAATCGTTCTTCATCTGCGAGACTTCCTTCTCTCGCGTAATGTCATGCAACACCGCGACCACACCCGAGACCTGGTTTCGCTCGAAGACACAGGAGACAATCGTGTCGAACGTATGCGGACCCTCGGGCCGGGCGAACTGCATCTCTCGGCGCGTCGCCTCCGTGGCGCTCTGCCGGCTGGACTGAATCAACTGGACGAAATCCTCGTGTCCTGGGTTGATGCTCTCGGCGAGCGGTTTGTGGCGCGCCTGCTCCGGGTCAAACCCGAAGAGCCGGGCGGCGGCCGCGTTCGCCATCAGCAGCCGATCCGCCTCGTCCACCACCACCACGGCGTCGCGCAGGCTGTAGATAATGGCCTCGGTGTGCTGCTTCTGTCGATCGGCAAGCTGCGATCGAATGCGGAGATCCGTAAGCTCGGTCTCCAGCGTGCGAAGAGCCTCCTGCCCTTCCCGGAGGCGTGTCTGAACGGCCTGGGCCGCCCGCTCAATCGCCTGGAGATCCATCAGGCCGGCCGGGTCGCCGGAAAGCTGCCGGGCTATGGACGCGACCGTCCCGGCCAGCCGATGATAGGCCAGACCCAGGAAGATCACGCCCACAGCCCCGATGCAGCAGGCAATAAGACGCCACGCAACGAGATGGTTGCGCCACCCTACTCCGATGCCAGAATGGAAAAGCCCAGTCAGGGCCGCGATGCACAGCGAGGCCATCACCATGGCAACCGCGGCCCAGACTAAGCGTCTTTGACGTCTCACAACAACTCCTCCGAACCCGTGAACTACGGGTGTAACGTCCGATCATGGAAGCACGCGTTTAGCGTCTCTTCCAGTTCTTGGCCTCTTGCTGATCGATCGCCTGTTGAACGATACTGTCGATCCGCTCGAGTTCATCGGGATCGGTTTCGACGATAATCCGTTCCCTCAGCCGCAGCGCCTCCAGATACGACGGACGCATCATCAGCGCGACCTTGACGTTGTACACGGCGCTGTCGACATCGCCTTCGAGATAGTATTTGGCCGCTCGCGCGTAGGCGTCCTCCGCCATGCGCGAACGATCGAGGGCCTGCAGGTTGTGCCTGGCGCCGTCCATCTTCAGCCGGATGTCGTCGGCGCGATCTGCGCCACCCGTCTCGGAAGGCTCTTCGATGATATGAGGCGTCAACATGATGATCACCTCTTCGCGCCCAACTGTGTCCGTGGTACCGCGGAACGCGACGCCGATCAACGGCAGGTTGCCCAGCAGCGGCACCTGGTTTCGTGACGTATTCGTATAGTCACGGAACAGGCCCCCAAGAATCACCGTCTCACCATCCTTGACGATCACATTGGTCCGGAGCTCCGTCGTCTGCTCTTGGGGAAGAGAGTTCAGAATCTGTCCGTCACTGTCTTTCGGATAGATGTCCATCCGAATATAACCGTCGCTGCCGATGTACGGCCGGAAGATCAACTGCGTACCGGTATTCAAGAAGGCCACCGACTGCGTGGTCGTGGTCTGGGTCTGGGTCGTCTGGTCCAGGTACCCCAGCTTCTTACCGATCAGCACAGAGCCTTCCTGCTTGTTGACCGCCAGGATCTTCGGGTTGGCCAGCAGCGTCGTGTCCGTGACTTCTTCCAGAGCCGTGATAATGGCCTGGACGTTGTCAGACGAGAACCCTATCCTCAAGCCCGTTGCGCCACCCTCACTGGCCTTCGCCAGGAAGCCGGATGTCTGCCAAGGTGTGCCCTGGCCCCCGACGATACTGGCGGGATAGCCGGTAATGGCGACGCCGCTGAGGAGGTTCCAGTCCACGCCAAACTGCGTGGTATCTTTCAGCCGTGCAGCGAGGATCGTCGCTTCGACCAGCACCTGCTTGGGCCGAACGTCGATCTCCCGAATGACTGCTTCGGCCCGCTCGATGTTCTCCGGGAAGTCGAAGACCACGAGCATGTCATTGGCGGCCATTTTGTCGCCACCGCCACCACCGCTGAGAGATCCACCCCCTGCGCCTGCGCTGCTGGCGGAGGAGATCTTCTCTTCGGCGGCCGTCGTCTTGGTGATCTGCGCGCTGGCGCTGAGCACCGGGCGGACCAGCTTTTCCGCCTCTTCGGCGGTCGTGTAGTACAGCGTGATCACCTTGTGGACCATCCGTTCGGGGTCTTCCTTGATCTTCTTGTGCTCGTCCTTGGTGCGAATGTGAATCAGGTTGCCCTCCTGCACCGGGACGAACTTGTCGCCCAGCATGGCCGCCAGCGCCTGTTCAAACGTCACATCGCGCAGTTCCGGACAATTCAGGGGACCACTGACACTGGCCGAAGGAACAATGTTCTTGCGGCACAGCTTGGCCAGCAGACGCAGCCCATCCCGCACATCGCCGTCCTTCTTGAAGGCGATGAACTTGATGATGACTCCATCACCGGAGAAGTCCACCTGGGCCTGATCGGGTTCAACGGCCAGGGTGTCCATCGCCGCCTCAGAAGTCGCTGCCGGATCGCTCTCGGCAGCCGTCACCGGTCCGGCCAACAGAGCCAGCACCGCCATAACGCAAAGCCATCGGCCCCACCGGGCCTCCAAAGGTTTCACTGTTGTTCTGTCGTAGTACATAGCGTTACTCCTTTTCTTTCACATCCTGCTTGACCGTACTGATTTCATTATCGTTCTAAGACAAAATCGTCACTTTCTTACGTCGGCGGGCGACGACAGCTTCAACGTCCACTGTCGGTCGCGGCATGTCACAAGCACGGCATCTTCTTTGATCTGTACTACTTCGAATACGTAGGCGTCGGAACCGTCCGAGAGAGCAATGGTGTCCCCGAGGCGCACCAGTCGATCGTTGACGAACGCCTGCGGGTCCGCGCTCCACAGCACGGCCTCCAGCCTGAGACTCTTGGCCAGTTTGTCGATCACGTCATTGGTTCTCTTCGATGCAACCGTTTGTACTTCTGTTTCAGAACCCGTGCTCTGTGGTTTGGACACACTGGAGAAACGGCTCCAGTCTTGCGTCGTGAAGAAATCTCTGTGGATGCGGTCGTTCCGCCCGGGCTCCAGCGGCAAATCGACGAGACGCACCGTGGGCGGTTGTTTCTGCGGTTCATCGGTCGGCGGCGTCCCATCCGGCCTGGCTTCCGCCGCCCGGGGTTTCTGGCCGGTGAACACGCGGATCCACATCACGGCCATCACGATCACCAGGGCGATCGCAAAGCCCGTCCTCCTGCCACCTCGGATCAGGTGGCTGGCCATCTGAGAAACCGAGCCCAACGTGTTGGTCGCATTACGCTTCATCGTTCACGGCATCCGTTGTGTTCTGGCTCGCGGACAGATTTGCGTTCTGCGTCTTCCGCGTCCGATAGAAGATGACCGCGTCGGCGTCCATGGTCACACTGCCGGTGAAGGCCTTCGCATTGACCAACGTGGTCTTCTCAATTCGCACAAGCCGACCGAGATTCTGAAGGTCCTGAAAGAACCCGAAGATCCCATTCAGGTTGCCCACACACTTCATGTGGACGGGAATGCAGATCAGGTCATCGGAGATTCGTTCCTGACCGAGAACCACATCCTGGTCCGACAGGTTGTTCTTGGTCATGATCTGGGCGATCTGCCCCAGAAACTGCCCCAAGGCGCTTTCGTAGGGAATCCAGTCTTCGTAGTTCCGGACGTACCGATCGGTCTCTCGGAGGCGTTCGGTCAGGGATGGCAGCACGTCGCTGTGCGCCTCGGCGGCAGCGATCAACTGCGTCCGGCGCGTCTTCGCTTCGACCAGAGATCGGAGTCTTTCACGCGACGGCAGATATCCGTACAGCACAAAGTCCGCCAGGAACAGGCCGCCAATGGCGAAGACCCACAACTGCTGCCGGCTCAGCCAGGAATTGGATCGTTTCTCACTCATCGCTTGCCCTGTTCCTCGTAGTTGGCCAGGTAGCACGTGATCTCAAACTCCGTGACATTGACCGATCGCGCATCGGTCCGCTGGGGCTCGCTCTCATTCGCGTGCGAGGCCGCAGACACAGCGGCGCCGATCTGAATCGTGTTGTCGCGATACAGCGGGTGAACCTGCCGGAAATAGGGGGAATCGTCCAGCCGATGGACCAGGGCCGCGACCTCGGCCGAATCGGCCGCGATTCCCGCCAGGGCCACCCGAAACCGGACCTTGCCCAGAGAGGCTGCTTTTGCAGGCGCACGAGAGGCGCTGGCGCTGCGCACCGCGGCCGCGTCGCGTTCCGGCGTCTTTTCCTGGGCGGCCAAGGGCTCGGATATGAACTCCAGGCGGCTTAGAAGCACGCGGTCACTGATGATGTAGCTGATCTCCGCCAGCACCGCCGCCACGTCGATGCGCGCATCGACCTGCTCGACCGAAGCCACCTTGGCCCGGCGCGCTTCCAGTTGCTCGGTGACGGCGCCATACTCACGCAGCATGCCCTCGGCCCAGAACCGTCGGTCCTCGAGCCTGGCCAGGTCCGCGTTGGCTCTCGAAATCCTGTGCGTCGCGATCGCGTTGTATGTCACCAGGACCAGAAACAAGACCATCAGCGCGGCATACTGCCGGCGCATATGAAGCCGACGGCGCCTGCCTTCTTTGTGCCATTCTGGAAGAAAGTCGATCTCTTTCACTATGGTGCACCTTCCAGTATGGATTCCAGTCCGACATCGGATTTCACCAGGGCCACCGTGGAGGCACCCCATCCTTTAAGGCTCAGTCCGACCGCCAGCGAGAAGTCCGCTGCCGGATGGAGGTCCTCCGTATTGGCCCCAATCGACGTGAGATCGAACCCGCGCAGCGGTTCGGCGATATCCGTCTCGATGGCCAAGTGATGTCTCATTACCGTGAGCAAGGCCTCCTCGTGGACACCACCTCCGGCCAGCAGAGCCCGCTCGACTCGTTTGCCTCGGAACGTCACCGTGTAGTACCGAAGGCACAGCGAGATCTCTGCGGCCAGTTGCTCGGCCGTGCCGTGCAGCACGTCGGCAACGAGACGACGCGTCGCCGCATCGACCGAATCGCTGGACGTCATCTTGCGGCGCAGAGACTCGGCGTCGGCCACAGAGATCGACAGCCGGGCCGCAATGTCTTCCGCGAACCGCGAGACCCCGAACGCCATCTGTTTGACGAAGCAGATCTCACCGGCCCGCCCCAGGACGACGGTGGTGTACCGATGGCCGACGTCCAGAAACATGATCGTTCGTTCCTTGTCTTCCTGGCGCCGCAGCACCCGCTCGAAACACCGGAACAGGGCACAGGGCGATGCGTCGATGCCCACCGGCTGCAGGCCCACCTCTTCCACAAGGGCGATGTGCTCTCGAATCACCTCGTCGTCACCGGCGAACAGGATGTATTCGTTCTTGAGTTCATCCCCCTGCCGAACGCTGCCGGCCAGCACGTAGCTTACCGAGTCGATCTTCGGGTTCAGTGCGAATCGATGGGCGGCTTCTCTGCGAAGCGTCTGCTCCACGTCATCGCCCGGCGTCTCCGCCAGTCTCACGGATGTGATCTTCAGATCGTCCGCCGGCAGAGCCGTGACCACGTCGGGTCCCCTGAAGGCCCCCTCGGCCAGCAGGCGCCGGACGGCCGGAGCCACCCGACGTCGCCACGAGTCATCGTCGCTCGCCTCATTCGAACCGACGACGGCCCTTTCGGCCGCGAGCACCCGGACCCCGTCCTCGGATACCGCCAACTGGATCATCTTGACAACGTTGTGTCCGATATCCAGTCCGATGGGCAGGATCTTCTCTCTTCGATTCATCCAATGAGACAGTCGCATATCCAAACACTCACTCAGAAACGGAGATGAACCCCGTCACAGGCTCGACCGTCACCGTCCGCGTGAAATCCCCGGCCTTCAGCACCACGGTTCCACCATTGTCCGGGCTGCCGAGCGAATCGAACTCCACGAAATCGTTGTTGGAAGCACCGAACGCGGCACTTTCGACCTTCACCTGGTCCAGTCTTCCATCCGTGGTGAAATTGACGATGTACCCATTCTCCTTCTGGGTCACCGGGTGCTTGATCACCGCACCGCTCTGGTCCTGAATCTCATACCGTTCGTTCGCCGGATCGAAGACAACCTTGTGCTTCTGGCCCCGGCTGATCGCCATGCTCCTGGCGTATTCGAGATCGGCTGCCACGATGCCGCCGGCGGCGCGCATCTGCGAACTCGCGGCCGAGGACATCATCGGCACCGCGATCGCCGCGGAGATCGCAAGAATCACGATGACGATCAACAGCTCGATCAGCGTGAATCCGGCACGAGACCTCACGGTCTGCCCAACAGATTGTGCTGTCGTATTCCTACACATGGTCAACCTTGCCTCCGTTTCTCTTTCGGCCCGTCGGGAGCCGGGCTTAACCTGCGACTGGACCGACCTGCCGAGACACTCGGCGTTTGACATGGCCGGCGCCCAAGCGCTGCCGCGACCGCCGTCTGCCGGCAGACCAAGAGACCCCCGACAGACCCTACAGGCGTCAGGAACGCGACGCGACGCGGCCAACGTCCCGAAATATGCCTCCTGGATCGCCATTCGTTCTTGTGTCAAACACGTGGCCTCGGCGGCGCCTTTGACGCACGACCATCTCCCGCGGGCGGCGGCGAGTCGCGTTTTTTTCCTCCGCGACGCGTTGGGACCGATAAACCGCTCTGTGTTTTGGGACCTGGCCATCTGCTCCGCCACCTCACTATTCCACGCGATGAATGCTCTTGAAGAACGCGCCCCCCGCCGGACTCCAGTCCACTCGCGACCCGGAAGCCCACGTCGTGATCGCCGCCTTCGTCGGCGACGCAACCACGTTCAACGCCGAGCCGCTCCCGGCAAAGGTCCAGTGTCCGATCAGTGAATCGCTCGGCAGGGCGAAGATCTCAGAGGCGAGCAACGCGCGCTTATAGACCCGCACTTCGTCCAGCAGGCCTTTGTACACGTAGCTGGCCGAACCGGTGCGATCGGCGCCGATGTTCAAGTGCCCGTCTCCACTTCCGGGCATGTTCGAAAAAGTGCCCGTGGCGCGCTCCGTCCAGTCCAGATATGACTTCATCGTGGTTCCCTGGCGGACCACCACCACATGGTGCCAAATCCCGTCCGTCAGCTCCGTGCGCAGAATCCCTGTGGACCAGCGGACCGAGTCATGGCCGACGATCAATTCCGTCGCGGTGCTGTCGAACTGGAGCACCCAGTGGTTGATGCTTCCGGCCGGATCGGTCTTGCACACGATTGCCGCCCAGGGGTTCTGCGTGACGGCAGGCGCGAGCAGAACGCTCAAGGTGTAGTCACCGGTGACCTGCAGACTGTCCGCATCGTCCAGCGTCTGCATATATTGGCTGACCCCGTCGAGCGTCAGAACGCCCGTGGCCGGCCACGTCGGAATATTCCGAAGGATGGCGTCGTTGGGAATCCACGTGGAATCGATGGCGGCCTCCGCAATCTCGCCGTTGGCAAAAAGGCCGCCGACGATCTCGGCGTCCGAGCCGTGTCCCACGAGAACACTGCCGTCCACGGCGACGAGGCCCTCGATCTGGAGGTCGGTCGCGCCGTGAAGAAAGAGGTTCCCGGTGACATAGGCCGCCGGGAGGTTCTTGGCGGCCGTGAGCCTTGCCCCAACGCCCTTGATGACAAGATCGCCTTCGACCAGCAACATGCCGTTGATGACGAGCGCCCCGTCCAAGGTAAGATTTCCGCTACACCGCCAGATCTTTGGCGAGCTGTAGCTGCCGCCGCTGACCGTGCCGGGTCCGATGGAGGAGATCACGTAGTCCGGATGGCTGTAACCCGCCGTCACGGGGGGCCACGTCATGGCCAAAGTCCCGGCGTCCTTGTACGTTCCGACGATGCCTCCGCTCAGACCGCCGGCGAAGAGGTCGCCGTCTACGGCGCCGGCAACCCCCAGATTGGTGAACGTCCCGGCCGCATACGCGTCCCCGACCACACTCCAGGCCGCGCGATAAGACAGATCGCTGCCACACCACAGGCCGATAGCGGGGTCCAGACGAACGACCGCCGCAAAACTGCTATTGCCCACCTGTTCCGCCTGGCGGAGCCGATAGGCCTCGCACGTGACATCGAAAACGCACTCATCGCTCGGATCGGCGGTAACGGTCACGTCGTAGAAGTCGTTCGTGTTGGGGTCCAGTTGGATCGATGTGTCTCCGGTCCAGTACGCACCCCCGGCGTCCTGCGGATTCAGAAGAAGACCACGGGCGTGTTCCAGGGCCGAGACCGCCATCTGGTCCATCTGGACGCGGACAGCCAGGCTCCGGCCCGACGCCAGCTCCACGTCACATCGGGCGATGAACCCCAGCGACAACAGGGTGATCGCCATGATGATGCCCAGGACCAGCAGCAGCGCCACGCCTCTGCGACAAGGCCGAGTTGTCCGGATTCTCCTATTCATCGTCGTCTCCCGTCACGAGACCGTCGCCGGTAGCGTTCAGCAGGTGGCCGGCCCAGGCCAGCAGTGTCACATCCACTTCGTGCGTGCGGGCGACATGGTCCTGCGTCAGCTCAAAGGAGATCGTCACGCGCCGGGTCGATGGAGCAGCGGGGTCGCACGCCAATTGCACATTGCCGCACGCGGGAAGAAGCGATACGGAGGCAACCGCATTCCCGCTCACCAGGCTGGCCTGGCTCACGGAAAGGACGCCCGAACTGAGCGTTACCGACGGATCGCTGACGGAGTAGAATCGCACCAGGCGAAGTGTGTCGTGCGTCGCGGTGCAGTCGAGGAAGGCCAGTTCATTCACGTTGATGCCGGCGTCCCCGTTGTAGTCCGCCAGCCAGATCGCCAGCTCGGTGTCCGACGCGGTCAGAATCATCCGGCAGTTTCGAATCACTTCGACGATGCGCACCATGCCCAAACGAAGCCGGGCCTGGGATGACGCGGTGTCGCTGCCAGTCGTCGCCGCACTGTTCATCGCGAACGCCAGCGTCGCGACCGCCGACAGAAGGATCCCCGTGATGACCAGGGTCACCAGCAGCTCGACGAGCGTGAACGCCTTGATGTTTCGGCTTCGGTTCATTCGATCTTGTCCGGCGCCTGCCGTTCTGATCTCGGACGCCTTGGCCGCTCTACCGGGCCTCGACATGGCGGCAGGACGCGGATGTCAGTCCGGTCCTCCCGTGAATCGCCGCCCGCAATCGGATAGGGGTCCGCCTCAATTCAAATCACTGGACTGCCTTACTGATCAGACGATAGATCGTCGCTACGTTCCGCCCCTGATGGGCCACTCGCACCATGGCGAGGACAAAGCCCGGCTGAGCGTCGTCGCTCTGCGGGGGCACATGCACGTATTCGCACCTGGCCTCGCGGCTGTAATCGGCGTACATCGAATCGGTATAGGGGGTCCCACTGGCGTCCTGCACCTGCCCCTGGGATTCGATGCGGGTCCCATAGATATCGACGATGTCGTCGAACGGGGTGCTCACAATCCGCTCGATCAGGTCGTTGGCCAGCCTCGTGCCGAGCGTGCGGCGCACGCCTTCTGCCTGGACGGTCGCGCCGCCTGCAAACGGCAACAGGACGCCGGCGGCGGCCATCCCCAACAGCACCGTCGCGAGCGTCGCCTCGGCCAGCGTGAAACCCCGCCGGACCGCGATGCCTCGTCGTTTGGGATCAATAGGCATAGTACGCTCTTCCCGCGTCGTCCGTCCCGGAGTTGCCGGGTCGGATTTCGCCCGTCCGCGCCCTGTAGATCCAGCCGTGACCATTATCGGGCGCCGCCGGAAAGTCCTCCCCGTCAGCCAGCATCCGGACCGTGGCCCGTCCGTTGCACGGATTCCTCGGCATATTCGACAGGTAAGGTCCGTATTTGTAGCCAGCGGTTCCCCGGGGGGCCGTCTGGCCCTCGGCGTCGCTGGCGAGCAGCGCCTGGGCAATGAAGACGTCGGCATCGACCGGCGAACCGCGACCGGCGGTATACCCCGGCCCGACCTCCCCATGCTGGCTGGTGTACACCAGCACGAACCGCCGCAACACGTCGAGGTTGGCTTTCAGCACGCCGGCGCGAGCCGTGGTTCCGCTGTTCGCGACAGACGGAATGACCACGGCCGCCAGAATGCCCAGCAGAACCACCACAACCAGGATTTCCACCAGCGTAAAGGCCTTTGCTCTACACATGGTTCTCCTTCTGATTCGTACGGCACCCGCCGTATATGGGCAAACCGAACGGACGCGAGGTCCTTCGGATGCTTTTCTACGTTTCGGCCCATCACAATCCGGCATGATGGACGCTGTCATTGGCAAAAATCTCGCCGGTCCCGGGCACATAAGCCCAGCCGGCGTTTCCCGGAACGGGAACGTCGTTCCGGTCACGCACCACAACGATGGCCCCGCTGCCGTTGAACGGATTGGCGGGAACCTCTTCGAGATACGGACCATAGCGGAACACCTCGTCCCGCCGGGTCCTCGGCCGGTCTGGCTTGACGTTCCCGTCGGCGTCGGTGCAGTAGAGCATCTGATCGAATCGGCCATCGGCCGCGATCGTGCCATCGACCACCCGCATCGGGGGATTGTCGCTGTGCTGCACCTTGTACAGTTCGATCTGCGAGCGGAGCAACTGAAGGTTGTTGCACAGCTCGTCCATCCGGTTCTCCGCGATCCCCGCGCCGCTGAACCGGGGCGCTACAACGGCCGCCACCACCGCCAGCACCATCACCACGATCGTCGCCTGGATCAGCGCGAAAGCCCTTCGGCGAGCCGTCCCATCCCTCCTCGGGCGACGGGCAGAAGGTCGCGTCGCCGTGCCGGTCGAGACGGCGCCGACAGCCGGCGCGACGTTGATCGCCTGAGCCGCGGCAAATCCATTGTGTTTCGTCATTCCCTCTCCTCCATTGGCATTACAGGATGAGCGTTTGCTCATCGCCTCGGCATGAAAACGCCGAGGAACCTCTTCGTCGTGATAAAAAAAGCCGGCCGACTCCATGGGAGCGGGCCGGCCGGCTGTCAGTCTTGCTTTGTGCTATCAGCCCTCTTCTTCTTCAGGAACAAGCGCATCGCCAGCCTTAAGCGACGCCAGCACAGCGGCATCATCCTCATCGTCGAGGCACGTGGCGTCCAGATACATGGCGCCGGTGTCCTGATCGTAGATCCAGCCATTGTTGGCCCCCCCGGCCGCCGCAACGCCTCTCTGGTTGTTCCAGGGATTCACGGGAAGGATCTGCATGTACGGACCATACGGATATACCGCCTTGTCGCGTCCCTCTACTTCGACATATCCGTCCCCCGAGAGGGCGGCATTCGAACACATCGTCATCGCATCCTCGAAGTCCGCCAGTGTAGGCACATTGTCATTGTGCTGAATCCTGTACAGCTCAATCTGCGACCGCAGGCTCTGCAAGCTGCTCAGCGAGCTGCTGACCTTCGCCTCGGTGCTGGCCTGGGTGAACTGAGGAACCACGATCGCGGCCAGAATGCCCAGAATGACCACGACGATCAGGATTTCCACCAACGTAAAGCCTCTGTTTGCCTTCATGTCATTGTCCTCCTCGTTGTGCGTAAGAAAAAGAAACATGGAAAACGATTGGTTGTTTCGACGTTGTTCGTCGCTTGTTCCGTGAACCTTATCGACAGGATCGCAAGGTCACTTGATTCACCGCTCTTCTCTTGAGCCGCAGACCCTTTCAAAAAGCATGACCGTGTGAAAGCCGCCTTCCTCTACGTCCAACATGAGTTTCGTTCCCTTATGGATTCCGGAGCCTTTAACTTTGCCGCCCAAACCAAGTCGGGCAGCGTTATCTGCGGCTCCTCTCAGTCCATCCAAACCATAGAAAACGCGGTACGCGCGCCAAAACGCGGAGAAGAGAAAAATCGCATAAAAAAGGAATGGGGGATCGGGGGATGAATCGGGGCGTCTATTCCGGGACCTTGACGTGCGGCGGCAGGTCGGCGATCCGGATGGTGCGGGCGCGCGGTCCGGCGTGCGCCAGGGTGATGCGCATAGGGTTTGTAGCGGCAATCGCCGGCTCGACCCGGTCAGCCCATTCAATCAGCACGACCGATTCCGGATAGCACAGGTCGTCGAAACCCAGCCTCTCGAACTCGGCGATCAAGTCCAGGCGATAGGCATCGATGTGATAGAGGTCCAGGCGGCCGGCATAGTGGTTGACCAGGACAAACGTCGGGCTGTTCACCTCCCGGCGGTCGGCGGCGCCGGCGCCTTCGGCAATGCCCTTGATCAGATGCGTCTTGCCGCTGCCGAGCGGACCGACGATCGCGATCACCTCGCCTCCGGCGAGCTGGCGACCCAAGGCCCGGCCCAGCGCGATCGTCTGTTCCGGCGAATGGGATGTGATGGTGATTTCCCTCATAAGTACCAGAGCGCCCGTCGAGGCGAAAGTCCGAAGCACGAAACTCGAAATCCGAGACAAATTCGAAACCCAGAGCACGAAGGCCCCAAACGCCGGCGGCGGTCAGACATTCGTTTTGGACTTTCAGTTTTGAACATTCGGATTTGTTTCGGATTTCGTGCTTCGGATTTCGGATTTCAGAATTCGGTCGCCAGTTGCGCGGGATAGTAATATCCCATTGTCTGGGCGACGACACCCATGCGATACTGATGATCGGTCAGCAGGCAGGGACGCCTCTCGCGTGTCGGGATCGTCGTCGTGTAGATGCGCACCTCGCCTGCAACGCTCGTGACAACCTCTTCGCGGTGATCGCCCAGACAGTCCATCACGACGATCACGCGGCCCTCGATCGGCTGGATAGCGGGACCGTTCCACTTCTGGATCGCGCGGCCGAAGATGACCTCTTTCTGAGGATCGGCGTCCCACCACAGCGGCCGGGGTGTCAGAGGCCGCTCGCCGCCGGCTTCGATCAACTCGCCCGAGGCGCTGTAGAGCCAGCGCTTCGGATAGTCGCGTTCCCCCGCCAGCACCTCCATGCCGGGATGCTCGGCGAGCACATCGGCAGCCATGCCCTGGCCGTGCAGATGGAACGTCGGCTCCTTGTGCGTCCAGAGCTTGCGCCCCGTCCGGGCGTCGACCACACACATGCCGTCGGTCTGCTGACGCGACTCAAACCCATAGAAGATCTCCAGGCCGGGATTGGACGGCTCGACGTCCGCGACGTAACAGACGTCCGGATGGCCCATCGCAAGCGACCAGAGCCCTTTGCCGTTGTCGTCGAGAACGGCGGCGCCAAGGACCAGCTCATCGCGCCCGTCCCGATCCGCGTCAGCCGTGATCAGGCCGTGCGAACCCTGTCCGGCGTATTTCGTCTGCTCCTGCGTCGAGTCCCAATGCCAGAGCCGGCGGAGGTCCTTGTCGAGGGCCTGAACCTTGATCAGGTTGTACGTGCCCCGCTGCATGACCAGCGAGGGCGTCTGTCCGTCCAGATACGCGACGGCCAGGAAGTTGCGGCAGTAATAATTATAGTCGGGGTACCCATCCCGGCTGAGCCAGTCGGTCCGGGCCACGATGCGTCCGGTCTGGCCATCGAGCTTGATCAGGTATTCGGGACCGGTCTGCACGAGGCCCTTCTCGTCGCGCGGGTCGCCTTCGCCCGCCTTGCAGTAGACCTCCGCCTTGCCGTCACCGTCCACGTCGTAGACCACCCAGGGCGAGTACCAGATGCCCGCCTCGATCGACCAGCCCATGTCGTGGCGCCACAGGAGCGTGCCGTCGCGACGGTAGGCCTCGATCTTGTAGGTGGTGGTGCTGGGCTTCCAGTAGCCCGGCCGCTGATAGGGGTCGGTGTTGAAATTCGGCTGCTTGATGACGAATTCGAGCGAACCGTCGCCATCGAGGTCGCCGATGCCTACCTTCTGGAAGTCGTAGTCGCCCGCCAGCGGGATGCGAACGTAGGGCGGCGCGTCCTTCCGGATCGCAACGTGTGCGGTCTCCTTGACAGACGTGCCTTCTTGCGCGTGCACACGAAGCTCGTAGCGTCGCTCGGACACCGCCGGACCCCACGCGCCCTTGTCGATGAGATTCGTCAATCGCTGCGGCGTCTCTGTGAGTCGGACCTCGGACGACGAGCCTTCCCGGCGAGCGAGCGAAAAGCTAGTCTGGTCGACATCCGCCGCCAGCAGTCGCCAACTGAGAAAGACCGATCCATCTCCGCGCGGCACGGCGACCAGCCCGCGATCCAGATGTTCCGCCCCGCCGCAAGCGAGGCACGACAGCAGGACAACCAACGTCACGACAGCCGCTCGACACGTTCTTTGTGCGTGCTTCATATCGGTCTCTCCATTCTGCGCCCTCATTCGGGCCCGCTCAAATGGTCGTACCCGCCGGGCATCAGCTCAACGATCTGCCCATCCGGCATGCGAAGCTGCATCCGGCTGCCTTCGACGATCCGCCCGATCCGCGCAATCGGCGTCGGGTCGTCCCACGTCTGCAATAGCCGTGCCCAATCGCCGGGCGCCAGGGTGAAGAGCAACTCAAAATCCTCTCCATCGTGCAGCGCCGCCGCGAGCGGATCGGCCAGCGTCCTGGCATCGTCCGAAATCGGAATGCTCGCCGCGTCGAGGATCGCGCCGACGCCGCTCTGCTCGCAGATCCGATTGAGGTCCGTGCTCAAGCCGTCGCTGATGTCCATCATCGAGTGCAGTGTCACCGTCTGCGCCATCCGCAGGGCCTCGCGAATCCGAGGCTCAAACTCCAGGTGCTTTCGCAGGAGCGAGCCGCCGAGCGAGCCGGTCACGCAGACGGCATCGCCGACCCTGGCGCCGTTTCGCCGGACCGGGGCGTTCGTCGACCTCCGGCTGAGCATGGTGACATTCACCGCGAAGGGATGATCGTGGCGCCACGACGTGATGTCCCCTCCGATGAGCGGACAGTCGTATCTCTCGGCCGCCTGTGCAATCCCGGCGTGAAGTTCCTTGAGCCGGCGCGCCCCGAATCCAGGCGGCAGCGCCACCGCCACAACCGCCGCCAGCGGCACGGTTGCCATCGCGGCGCAGTCGCTCAGACTGGCAGCCATCGCCTTGTAGCCCACCTGTTCGAGCGTCGCGGTCTTCAGATCGAAATGCGAGCCGTCGAGGAGCATGTCGGTGGTGATCAAGACGGATGCGGCGTCGTTGAGGCGCACCTCCGCCATGTCGTCCCCGATGCCGATGGGAAACGCCGATGGATCGATGCGGCTCTGCTGCCGGAACCACGCCGTGATGTCGTCTTCGTGCGGTCTCATCGCTCGGCGAGATGCTTTTTCCAGTAAGCGACGCGGTCCTTGACCTGCTCGGGCCCGGCGGCGCCGGCCGAGGCATAACGCTCGACCACGTGACGCGCCCCGAGATAATCATACACGTCCGTGTCGATCTGCGGGCAGTGCTCCTGGAACGTCTCCATCGGCACGTCCGACAAGGGCCAGCCTTCCTTCTCGCACAGCGACACGAGCGCCCCGACGATGCCGTGGGCCTGGCGGAACGGAACGCCCTTGCCCACCAGGTATTCCGCCAGCGCCGTGGCGTCGAGGAACCCGGCGTCCAGACCCGATGCGATCCTGGCGGTCTTGAATTGCGTGTGCGCCACCACGGCGCGGGCCATCTCCAGCGAAGCGCGGACCGTGTCGGCGGCGGCGAACAGGTGGATCTTGTCCTCCTGCAAGTCGCGGTTGTAGCCGGATGGCTGGCCTTTGAGGATCGTGAGTATGCCGATCAGCGCGCCGTACAGCGAGCCGGTCTTGCCTCGCATCAGTTCCAGCACGTCGGGATTGCGCTTTTGCGGCATCATGCTCGACGACGTGCAAAAGGCGTCGTCGATCCGGATGAAATCGAACTCATTCGAGGAGAACAGGATCCAGTCCTCCGCGAAACGCGACAGGTGCGCGCCGATCAGCGCGCAATCGAAGATGAACTCGGCGCAGAAGTCGCGATCGCTGATTCCGTCGATGCTGCTGTAGGCGATGTCGGCGAAACCCAACTGCCTGGCGGTGCTGATCCGGTCGATGGCCAGCGTCGAGCCGGCGATCGCTCCGCTGCCGAGCGGCGAGACGTTCAGCAGGTTGCGGCAGTTGGTCAGGCGAGTGAAATCCCGTTCGAGTTGCTCGACGAAGCTGAGTAGATAGGCGCCGATAACGATCGGTTGTGCCCGTTGCAGATGGGTGTAGGCGGGCATCAGGTCGTTGTCGTGCTTGCCGGCCAGTTGGACGAACGCCTGCTGAAGCTGCACGATCGCGGCCTGCTGGCCCTCGATCTCGTCGCGCAGCCACAGCCGGACGTCGGTGGCCACCTGATCGTTGCGGCTGCGGGCGGTGTGCAGCTTCTTGCCCGGCTCGCCAATTCGCTCGATCAGGGCCGCCTCGATCGCCATGTGGATGTCTTCGGTGGCTTTGTCGAACCGGAAGCGCCCCGCTTCGATCTCTTCGCTGATCTCGATCAGGCCGCTCTTGATGGCCTTGAGCTCCGTTTGCGTGATCAGCTTTCGCTCGGCCAGCATCGTGGCGTGCGCGATGGACCCCACGATATCGTATTTGTAGAGCCGCGTGTCGTACGACAGCGACTCGACGTAGTTAACCGTCAGTTCATCCGGTTTGGCAGCCAGCCGTTTTTCCCAGCTTCGTTGCTTGTCTGTCATGGTAACCACTCCAGCACGAGAGGTCTTTCCTGGTACGGCGTCATTCGCCCTTTGCGCCGAGACGCTCGACCATTCTCCGACCCAGCTCGTGACATTGCTCGATTTGCTCGGGCGTTCCTGCGAATCGGACGTCCACCGTCGGCTCGACCAGTCCGAGCCCGTTGTCCTTGACGAAACCGGCCATCGCCTGGACCGCGCCCCCGGCCCATCCGTGACTGCCGAACAGACCGACGATGCGTTTGGCGATCCGCTTGGTGCTCAGCAGCCTGAGTAACGCATCCATCGGCGGAAAGACGCTCGCATCGTACGTCGGACAGCCGAGAACCAGACCTCGATAACGCCAGATGTCCTGAATGAGGTAGGAGACGTGGGTCGTCGAGACGTTGTGCATCCGGACCGACTTGAGTCCTGCGTCGGACAGACCTCTGGCAACCGCTTCGGCCATGATCTGCGTGTTGCCGTACATTGACCCGAAGACCAACACGACGCCCGGCTCGGCTTCGTAGCGACTCCAGCGGTCGTAGAGGCTGATGATGTGCTCCGGCCGGCTCCGCCAGATCGGGCCGTGTGTAGCCGCAATCACCTTCACGTTGAGACTGCCCAGCCTTTGGATGGCCTTCTGCACCATGGGCGAGTATTTGCCGACGATGTTCGAGAAGTAACGGAGAATCTCGTCCTCGAAGTACTCGAGCTGAACCTGGTCGTCGAAGATGCCGCCCTCCAGACATCCGAACCCGCCGAAGGCGTCTCCCGAGAACAGAATCCCGTCGGTGACCTCGTAGGTCATCATGGTCTCAGGCCAGTGCACCATGGGCGTCATGTAGAACCGCAGCGTGCGCCGCCCCAGGCTCAGTTCCTCGCCGTCGTTGACAACCTGAACGTTATCCTCGATCCCGTAGAGATCCTTGAGGAACCCGGCCGTCTTCTTGCTGCCGACGATCGTCATCGCCGGGAAAATCCGCCGCAGCACAGGCACGCTGCCGGAGTGATCTGGCTCCATGTGGTTGATCGCGAGATAGTCGATCTGACGGTCCGGGCCCAGGAGACTCTTCAGTCGCGCCAGGTACTCGTTCACCGAGAGGTCTTTGACCGTGTCGACCAGCAGGGTCTTCTCGTCCAACAGCAGATAGGAGTTGTATGAGACCCCCCGTGGGATGGGCCAGATCGACTCGAACAGATTCGTCTTCCGGTCGTTCATGCCGACCCAGTAGACGCCATCCGCGATGGGAATTCCGTGTCGCACCGCATTGCCTCCTGTCTGAAAATGCGGATTTGCTGTCGTCGTCGCGCGGCGCGTGTACACGCGCGCCACAGCCGGACTCTGCGAGCGTCACGATAGCGGAAACAGGAGACAGGGTCAAACAAAACCGCCCTCCGGCGGAGCCGGCGGCCGGTACGGGGTTGCGGGACGGCAGCCTTGCCCGTATCCTGGTGGTTTGCCCGCGCGGCTGCGGGTCGAAATCATGTAGGCAAGAGAGAACAGGAATGAGGCGATCATGGCATCACTTCTGATAAGAAACTGCAGGCGATACGACGCTCCCCCCACCGATGGGCACAGCAATGTGCTCGTACAGGACGGCTGCATCGGGTGGATCGGCGCCGGTGAGCCCCCTGCGGCGCCCGAGCAGGTTCTCGACGCCGGTGGCCGGCTCCTGGCGCCGGGATTCATCGACGTGCACATTCAGGGCGCCGGCGGCGCCGACGTCCTGGACGCCACGCCGACGGCACTGGCGGCGATCGCCAAGGCCTGTGCCCGCTGCGGCGTCACCTCCTATCTGGCGACGACAGTCTACAAGATCGGTCAGGAGAATCGGCATCTGGAAGTCGCCTCCGAATGCATCGGCCGCGACCTCGGGGGCGCCCGCCTGCTCGGCATCCACCTCGAGGGCCCCTTCATCTCTCTGCGCAAGCGGGGCATGATCCAGCCCGATTGCCTGGCAGACCCAAGCCCCTCGGCCCTGGAGGCGATTCTGGCCAGGACCGGCGACGGCCTTGCCATGATGACGGTCGCCCCGGAGCTGCCCTGCGGACTGGAGGTGGTCAGGGCCCTGGCGGATCGCGGCATCGTCGCTTCGCTGGGGCACACTCACGCAACGTACGAACAGGCGCTTGCCGGGTTCGACGCAGGAATCAACCATGTGACCCATCTGTTCAATGCGATGCCCTCTCTGCATCACCGGGACCCCGGGCCGCTGGGGGCGATCTTCGAGCGCTCGGACGTGACGGTTCAGGCGATCACCGACGGCGTGCACATCCATCCCTCGGTCCTGCGGCTGGCGTTTGCAGCACTGGGACCGAGCCGGTTCGTCACCATCACGGACGGCATGCAGGCGCTGGGCCTGCCCGATGGGCGATACGTCTACAACGGGATTCCATACGAAACCCGAAACGGGGCGGCCCGATACAAAGACGGCACGTTGATCGGGACCGCGGTGGGGCTCAACCAGATGCTGGCCCGCCTCGTGAATGTCACCGGATGTTCGGAAGCGACGGCGATCCGCACGGCAACCGAGAACCCAGCATCCATCCTGGGGCTTGCCAAGAAGACCGGAGCGATCCAGGCGGGATACGATGCGGACATGGTGCTCCTGGAAGAAGACTTCACCGTCTATGCGACGGTCGTCGGGGGTCGGATCGTCTACCGGCGGGAAAGCGATTGAGCGTCAGGAGGCTGCCATCACTCCGGCCAGCGCCGCAAGCGTCTCGTCGATATGGTTCCGTTCGATGCCGTAGTGCGTGACCGCCCGAATGCGACCCGGCCCCGAGCAGAGCATCTTCACACCTCGTTCGGCCAGCAGCGATACGAGCGTCTCGGCCGACAGCCCTTCACGCACCACGTCGAAGTACACGATGTTGGTCTGCACGGCGGTCAGATCGACCTCCAGTCCGCTCAGGCCCGCGATTCCTCGTGCCAGACGCGCGGCGTTGTCGTGATCGTCCCGAATTCTGTCGATCATCGTATCGAGCGCCACGATGCCCGCCGCAGCGATGATCCCCGCTTGGCGCATGCCGCCGCCGAGAATCTTGCGGGTGCGCCGCGCCTCGCCAATGAACCGCTTCGAGCCACAGATGACCGAGCCGACCGGTGCGGCTAGTCCTTTCGACAGGCAAATGCTCACGGACTCGACCGCCTGCGTAAGGGCCTTGGCGTCAACGCCCAGAGCCACTGCCGCATTGAAGATTCGCGCCCCGTCGAGGTGAAGCGCCAAGCCATGCTCTCGGGCCAAGGCCGCCACGGCTTGCGTGTATTCCGCCGACAGGACCGCCCCGCCGCATCGATTCTGCGTGTTCTCCAGGCAGATCAGACGCGTTCGCGGAAAGTGCGCATTGTCCGGACGGATCGCCGCGCGGATGTCCTCCAGCCGCAGCGTTCCATCGCGCTGATTCGGGACCGTGCGGGGGTGGATGCCCCCGAGGGCGCTGATCCCGCCGGCTTCGTAGTAGAATGTGTGTGACTGGTCCCCGAGGATCACTTCGTCGCCCCGGCCGCAGTGCGTCAGAACACAGACGAGGTTGCCCATCGTTCCACTGGCGACCAGCAGAGCGGCCTCCTTGCCGACCAGATCGGCCAGTTTCCGCTCCAACCGTTGCACCGTCGGGTCTTCGCCGAATACGTCGTCCCCGAGTTCGGCCTCATAGATCGCCTGCCTCATCTGAGGCGACGGCAGCGTCACGGTGTCGCTCCGCAGATCGATTGTCTTCATATTCCAACTGCCTGTCATCGCACGAAATTGGCTAAGCGTTCTCGGGAACACGGACGATAACAGTCCCGGCCCGCCCTGTCAATTCACACGTCCAGCCCGAGGCAACAGAAAGTGTCTGTGCAGGTTCAGGGCAAGGCCCATTTCACGCGGACAGCGCCACGTGTGGCAGCCCCAAGCTCGAAGAGCGCAGGCGTGGTTCTTCACATTGGCCACCTTGTGATATCCGCGAGCCGCTAAGGCCACCATCCCCAAACGCTGCGCGTTTGAGGCTGCCACACCTATGCCAGAATGTTTTCACACACGCGTAAGAGACGGGGTGCCCGGCTTTTTTGCTTTGGGCCGGGCCGGACACGGCGTAGGATGGCGAGATGCTGATCATAGCACGGACTATGTATATCCTCGGCGGCTTCCTCATCCTCGGGTCGCTGGCCGTCCATATCTACGCCAGGATATGGCTGCGGCCGCGCAACGACGCCGAGCTGGACGAGGTCTACTATGAGTTCGAGGACGAGGATCCTGGATACGCGAGATACTCTCGCTGGCTCAAGGCGACCACAGCCGCAGGCGCCCTGGGGCTGCTGCTGATGTTCATGGCGGTGGCCATATAGGATGGGCTTTGGCCCATGCGGCGGAGATTCGCGAGGATTCCATGAAACGGCAGAGGCGAACGCTCCGCGAGAAGCGTCCGCCTCGTGTTTCTTTCATTGCCCCGTGGTGACGGATTATCCGATTCGGACCGGCGACATCCTGTCGATGGTTTCCGATCGCCTCTATTCGAATGCAATACCCAGACCGATGACAGCGTCTTTGAGCGTGCCCTGGCGGTCGACCCTGACGACGCGCCCTCTCTTGATCCGAGCGAACTGCCCTTTCTTCTCGGCCAACTCATCTGTCCGCGGGAAGTTCAACTCGACCACAGAGCCCCGACGAATCGGCGTGGTCATTGGAACCGTAATGAAGACTCCCACTTTGCTTATGTTGGCGCTGCGGCCGTTGAAAAAGCGGCCCGCATCGGGAAGCCACACGCTGACCGGCCACGACAGATCCGTCCGAATCTCCCTGCGTTGTTCCACTGACGTCTCCATTGTCTGTGTCTCCTTTCTGAGCGGGTATTCCAACACAGGGCATTATCGCCAATGTGAATATAGGTGGTTTAGTTCAAACAGTGAGAATTTTGACGATTGCGATCGCTTTTCAGTCCGTATGACATAGCGGACATGGTCGGCCCATATTATCGGGCCGGAACGAGGTTTTTCCTCTCGCCGATAGCTGTTTCCGCCCCGATCCATGTTATCGGGCCTGGACAGCCCCCTGATGCACCGCCAACCGCTCTGCCGGGCTTGTCAGCGGCAAGCAGAACAGCGGAACCTGTTGGAGTCCTGATGATACCGGACGTATCCGGTTCCGGTCGCAGGCAATGGAGCCATCCCGGACCGGATCGCGCACGCATTCGAGACGATTTGACGACTGTATGGAGAATGCCGGTTAAGGCGCCGTGCCCTGAGGCCGACATAGCGTGCAGGCCGGGCGGCCCGTGCGGGTCCGGCCCTCGAACAAGACGGCCGATGGATTCTTGGCAAATCAAGGCCCAGTTGAAGGAGCATCCGGCATGGCCCAGGCATGTGGAATCAGCAGTGCGACGGACCGCAGCAAGAACAACCAGACCTCCTACCCCGACCTTCTGCACACCCTCGTGTGGAACGCCATCATGGACAATGCCACCGATGTGCACCTGCACTGTGTGGACGAAGGAGTCCGCGTCATCCACCGGGTCGACGGCGTGATCGTTCCGAAGGCTGTGCTGCCGTTGATGGAAGGCCGGCGTCTGCTGAACCAGCTCAAGAGTGCCGCCGGTCTGACCGTCGTCCGTTCGTTCGCGCCTCTGGAGGGCCAGATGGACTGGCACGATGAGGATACCACATGGGAGATTCGCGTGACGCTGACACCCGTCCGCGAGCGCGAATCGGCGCACCTGCGACTGCTGAGCGCGCCCAGGGACAGTTGGGACCTCTGCGGCCTGGGCTTTTCCACTACCGATCGCGACAGGATTGCCTCAACGGTCCGTTCGCTCAGCGGCCTGGTCCTGGTGACCGGCCCGACCGGATCGGGCAAAACGACCACGATGTACGGACTGGCGTCGCTGACCGACCTGCGAACCACGACGACCTATTCCATCGAGGACCCGGTGGAATTCAAGCTGCCTTTCGCCCAGCAGATCGAGGTGGACGAGCAACACGGTCTGACGATGCACGAGGGTCTGCGCACGATCCTGCGGATGGACCCCGACCTGATCCTGATCGGCGAGATTCGCGACAAGGACTCGGCGATCGTGGCGGCCCGGGCGGCGTTGTCGGGCCGGCTGGTGCTGGCGACGATTCACGCGCGGGACGCCGCCGGAGCGGTCGACGCCCTGCATTATCTTGGCGTTCCGCACCACATCATCGGCAGCTCCCTGCGGCTGGTGATTGCCCAGAACCTCCTGCGGCAGGTCTGCGGCCAGTGCGCCCAGCCGCGAGAGCTGGACGAGAATGAGACAGACGTGTTCGCGCGGTTGGGCATGAACGCTCCCAAAGAGCTGCTGCACCCGGGCAGTTGCGCCGAGTGCGGCTGGTACGGCTACAAGGGACGTACCGGGATCTTCGAAGTCGCACCGATTGACGATGAGGTTGGCGCCCTGATCAGCGCGGGCGCTCGCCATCGTGAACTCGTCGAAAGACTCCGCGTCAAAGGGATACGGTCGATGACCCAGGACGGCCTGGCCAAGGTCGCCGCCGGGATCACCACGATGGAAGAGATCTTCCGTATCAACGCCTACGCCCGAAGCGAAGAACCCACCGGGCAGAAGGACAATGCCGAACCGGTCGAAGCGTCGGTGGGTTAGACCGGCATTCGACCGCCGCCGCAATTCTTGAGCAAACCCCCTCGATAGTCCGAGCGTATGGACCGAAGGCATTGCTGCCCGTGGGGGTTGATACATGGACGTTGCCGGGAAACGTGGCTTCACCTTGATCGAGCTGCTGGTCGTCGTCGCGATCATCGCCCTGTTGATTGCCATCCTCATGCCGGCCCTGCAAAGGGCCAAGGAGCAGGCCCGGGCCGTCATCTGCCTGCACAACCTGCGCCAGTGGGGCTTGGCCACCTCGCAATACGCCACCGAATTCGACGGCATCCTCTGGCCGGAATCCTATCCGCTCGGCGGCGACGTGCAGACCGTCCCCGGCGACTGGATGGAGATGTTGCGCCCGTACTATAAGGATGTGGACAAGAGCCGCGTCTGCCCCTCGGCGAGCCGGCCCTCGGTCGATGACCAGAGCACAGAGATGCGCGGGGGCATCCGCCATGCCTGGGGCCGGCCCCGCCAGGCGTCCGACCCGAGTTCGCGTGACTTCATCTCCAAGGCCGATTTCTGGGGCAGCTACGGCATGAACCGCTGGATCACCGATCCGGTGGAGAAGGACCAGCGGTACTGGAAATATGCCTTCGAGCGAAACACCGAGGGAATCCCGGTCTTTGTCGACTGCATCCACTGGCACCTGCGGCCCCAGGACACCGACCGGCTGCCGAGCCAGCCGCTGGTGGTCTTCAGTGATTTCCCCGAGAACGGCCAGGGTGGCACCCAGATCTGGCGCACTTTCCTTGAACGCCACAACCACGCCACGCAGGCCAGCTTCCTCGACGGCTCCGCGCGCAAAATCCCGCTGTGGGATCTCTGGAACCAGCGCTGGCACCGCCAGTTCCGCCGACAGGAGTACCATCGCTCCGACTTCGCATTCCTGCGGTGATCGGCCCAGCCGGCGCGCCGAGACCGCGATTCACCGTCGGATCTCGTCCAGATGCTCCAAGGCCTGAATGCCACGGTCGTCGTCGACGTGCTTGACGCGGACGTACAGGTGCTTGCGGTGGTGCCAGAGGATTCTGGCGGCCTCGTCCAGGCTGTGGTGCGTCACGAGTCTTCGCGGGTCGGACCACTGCGATTCGCAGCAGTCGCACTGGCCGCGGTGCCGGTCGTACCACCAGAGCTGGAACCCGCCGAAACCGCGAAACTGGTCCCCCTTGATGCCGAAGACGCGCTCGGCATAGAGCAACTGCTTGATGTGCGTCTTGTCTCTGACCTCGATCGGCTTCATCGCTCTGGCCCGCCCAAGTAACGCTCCCCTCAGACAGCCCAAGAATCGAAGCAGGATCACATCGAAGTTCGGCAGTCATCGTATCGCCCTTGTGCCCGAGAGTCAATCCTGTCTCATCCTGGTGGTTTCAGGCCAGGTGCAAATCACCCATAGCTCGGTGCAGTTTTGCCTTGTTTCTCAGCGGGATGGACTGGATAATGAGGGTGGTTGGAAGCCAAAGGCCAGGCAGCGGAGAACATGCGATGAACAGAGTTGTTGTGCGCATCACGATCGTCGGGGTGATCCACCTGCTGATGTTTGAGGCCCTTTGCCAGTGGTCCGTCCACTGGCGTGAGAGCAGCGAGGAGTTGGTGGGCCTGCTGCTCCTGCTGCTCTTGCTCGTCGGCCTGGTGTGGGCGACGTCCCCGGCATTCGGGAAGGTGAGCGGACGAACAAGGCGAGTCCTGTGCCGAGCTGCCCTTGTCGTGGGGCTCTTCGCCGGCCTCTATGCCGTGGACTGTTTTTACTTCTGGCACATCCGCCCGAACCTCGGGCTATACGAAGAACCCGACTGGGTGGCCCAGCACCCGGGCTTTCAGAGATCCTTGCGGGCGAGGATCGAGGCCAACATGTGGAGTCCCGCGACAAAGGTCAACACATCCCCGTAGGTACATGTTTCGCCCACGTGGGTCCGCTCCCTCAGTTTGGACGGGAGTTGCCCTTCCTGGAAGGCGTGCGGGCCAGTCGGACGAGATAGCCGTAGATCGCGTTGGTGTGATTCGGGTCCTTTTCCATCATGGCTTCGGGATGCCACTGGACGAACAGCCCCAGGCCGCCGTCAGTCCGTTCGAGGGCTTCGACCACACCGTCGTCGGCGCGGGCGACGGGCTTGAGCCCTTTGCCGATCCGGTCGACCGCCTGGTGGTGCGAGGAGTAGACCATCGCGGTCTCGGCGCCGAGGAGTCGGGCCAGCGCGCTATCCGGCGAGATCGTCACACGATGATAGACCTTCTTGTGGTTCACATCGGTCCCGACCAGCGAGGGGATGTCCTGGATCATACTGCCGCCTGAGACGGCGTTGGTGAACTGCATCCCGAGGCAGACTCCCAGGACCGGTTTGCCGCTCGCCATCCAACGGGCGATCAGCATGCTGTCGAACCGCGTCCGTCGCTCGGGCAGCACCTCGGTGGTCTCGTGGGCCGTCTGGCCGTACATCGAAGGCGGAATATCGCGCCCGCCGACCAGCACCAGGCCATGCAATTCCTTCACGTAGCGATCCACCGCCTCCTCGCTGTCGATCGGCGGCAAGACCAGCGGAATGCCTCCGTTGCGAAGCACCGCCTCCACATAGGAGATATCGACCTCGCTGACCTGACGTTTCTCGTCGAAGACCGTCGTGATGCCGATCAACGGCCTGCCCGAGACGTGCGAGCGAGCGTTCTGACACCCGGGGGCACATGCCCATACGACCAGCAGCAGTATGACAGCAACCTTTTTCATAGACCTGCCTCAAACCTATTGGATGGGGTCAACATTACAACGGCTTGGCGACGGCCTCGACGCAGCGCCACAGACGCAGCAGGTTGCCGCCCCAGATCTTGCGGATGTCCTCGTCGCAGTAGCCCCGTCGGATCAATTCCACCGTGACGTTCAACGCTTCGGCATGGTTGGCAAATCCGCTGACGGCTCCGCCGCCGTCGAAATCCGTTCCGATGCCGACGTGGTCGACGCCTGCGACGCGGACTGCGTGATCGATGTGATCGACGTAGTCCTGGACGGTCGCAATGGGAACCGTTTCGGCCAGCTCCTCGTAGCGCCGGTAGTACTCCTTCAGCCGGGGTCTCATCGCTGCACGCTGCTCGGTGGACCACTGCTGTCGTTCGGCATGAGACGGGATGCCTAACTCATCGCGGAGCCGGCGAACGGCTTCTTTGCGTTCAGGCGTCTCCGGCCTCAGGTAGGCGTCGAGAGCGACGATCTGAATCACGCCGCTGTTGTCACGCAAGGCCTCAAGCTGCTCATCGGTGAGATTGCGATCTTGCGGATGGATTGCCGAACAACCCGAGTGCGACACGAGGACCGGCGCTCGCGTCACCTCAAGCAGGTCGAAGAACGCCTTCTCCGAGATATGCGAGGCATCGCACATCATGCCCAGCTCATTCATGCGCTGGACCACGCGTTTGCCGAAAGGCGACAAGCCGTTGTGCATCGGGTCCGGCGCGCTCGACGAATCGCAGATCTGGTTGTGCTCCGTGTGACACAGCGTGACGTACCGGGCCCCTCGGTCGTAGTATCGGTTCAGCAGATCGAGGTCCTCGCCGATGGGGAAGCCGTTCTCGATGCCGATCATGATCGCCTTCCTGCCGGTCGCAACGATCCGCTCTGCCTCGTCGGGACACATCGCCAGGGCGCAGCGGTCCGGATACATGCTCTGCGTCAGTCGCTCGATCGCCTCGAACTTGCTGTCAGCCATCCGCTGCGCTTCGGCATACGTCTGGGCGTTCAGTTCGGGTGCTTGCCGGACGTACACCGCCAGGAAAACGCCGTCGACACCACCTTCAGCCATCTTGACCAGGTCGCATCGGAGCGCGGGGTTGTCGACGCCCGGATCGAGGTCGGGCGTCGCGTACTGCTCATCCGCGATGTCCACGTGCGAGTCCAGGGTGATGGCGGCCTCGTGGATCGCCCTGGCCCGGGCGATGATCTGCACGTCAGTCGTTGGTTGCCTCATCGCTGCGTCCATCCCTTCCAGGGCCGAGAGATAGAGCCCGTAGGAGAAATTGGTCAGCAGTTCACCTGCGCCGATCCGGCCGGTCTGGTGGAGCCGCCGGGCGGCGTCTTCCAGGGGCCTCTGCATCGCGACCGCGCGGCTCTCGATCCGCTCGGCGCGGTTCCTGGCGGCCGCGACGAGGGCCGGCCCCTGGCGTTCGGCCTTGTCGCGAAAGTTCGAGAACACCCAGAAGGCCTCGCGCGGATCAGGGACGAACGGCGCGCCGACCTTGCGGTCGTAGACGTCGCTCGTCGGCTGTTCCGGCTGGGTGCGAAAGCCGGCCGGGAAGTCCGTGATGCCGAAGTGAAACGGCAGATAGACCGAGGTTCGAGGCTCCGCGAGACACACCCAATAGACCAGGCCAGTGTCGAGAGGCAGCTCACGGCGCAACTGCGCGACGAAGCTGGTCTGCGTCGCGCCGCTGCACAGCGCACAGCCGAAACCTGAAGCCGGCGATGGTTCCGGCGGGTTCCCCTCATCATGGCGAAGGATCTCCATAATATCCGTTACGCCGAGCTTGCGCTTGGGTGCTACGGAGAACGGCAGGTCGAAACCCGGTGCAATCTCCCGGCTCGCGACATACCTCAGTCCGGCCCACTGCCGGCCCGCGTTGTTCGGATGAGAGGCCGAGGCAGGATCGGCGTAGACCGCCGCGAAGTCGAACGGCCCATGCTTCTGCGGATCATACCAGCCGCGCTCGATGGCATACGTGACGATGTCCTTCGACGCCAGCACGTTGTCTTCGTCCGCGAGATCGACCTGACGAATCGTGTACGTGTTGGCAACCATCGCCACTTCGTTGTCGGGGACCCGCCTCGCGAGCCAATGCTTGCCTTGGACAGCGCAGAATAGCCAGCCTTCGTTGGGGTCAGCGACAATGTAGGTCCGTCCTGAAGCGACATAGCCGAACCGCTCCACCAGCCGGCCAGCCAGCAGCACGCCTTCCCGCGCCGAGCGTGCCCGCTGCGCGATCAGCCTTCGCAGCGTCCAGCCGATGCCGCCGTCGGTGATCTTGGGCCGGTCCTCGCGCGAGGGGCAGCCGTCCGACGTGACGGTCACGCCCCATTCATTGACGCAGGTGTCGGAGAAGAGCATCCCAGGCATTTCGGACCACAGGTATGCCCAGGTTTGCTCGACCTGTTCCAACACGCCCCCGTTGTGGAGCACCACCGTGGCCCCCGGTCCATGCATCTGCCTGGGCACCTTGTAGTGGTTGACCACTTGCGGCGGGTAGTCGTCCTCGTTGTGGCCCACGAGCACGCAGCCGTCGGTTGACGCGTCCTTGCCCACGACGATGGAAAAACACGCGCCGCACGGGGCCGCCCACAGCATCAGCAGCGCCAGGGCGATCAGGATGAGGCCTCTGCTCTTGTCGATCATATTTGCGACCTCCCGTTTCTGATGCAACCGATGCGACTTACTCCCCCGTGGGCGCACGGCGAACCTGATTCTCCGTCGAGGCCACCACAACGGCACAAACGGCGTCCCCGGTGACGTTCACGACGGTGCGGCACATGTCCAGGATGCGGTCGACGCCCAGAATGATCCCGATCCCCTCCAAGGGCACGCCGATGCTGCCCAGCACGATCGCCAGGGTCACGATCCCGGCGCCGGGCGTGCCCGCCGCACCGATCGACGCCAGCGTGGCCGTCAGCACGATCGTCAACTGCTGGGTGCAACTCAGGTCCATCCCATAGAGCTGGGCCAGAAAGACGGCCGCAACGCCTTGGTAGAGGGAGGTGCCGTCCATGTTGACGGTCGCCCCGAGAGGCAGAGTAAAACTGCAAATGTGGCGCGGCACTCCCAGGTTTTCAGCGGCGCACTCGATGGTCACCGGCAGCGTGGCCGAGCTCGAAGCGGAACTGAAGGCAATCAACTGGGCCGGACGAATGCCTCGGAAGAACCGGCCCGCCCCCATCTTGCTGAATAACCTCAGGCACAGGGAGTACACCAGCAGCATGTGCAGGAGAAGCCCGGCCAAGACCACAGCGCTGTACTTGGCCAGCACCAAGAGGATGTGCAGACCGAAGTCGGTGACAACCGCCGCGATCAGGGCGAACACGCCGAACGGCGCGACCTTCATGATCAGGTGCACCATCATCACCATGGCGTCGTTGACGGCCTCGAAGAAGCGAATCGCCGGCCCGCCCCGTTCGGCGCCGATCAGCGTCAGGCAGACGCCGGTCAGCAACGCGAAGAAGATGATCTGGAGCATCTGCCCTTCTGCAAAGGCCCGGATCGGATTCGTCGGGATGATGTTCAGCAGAACGTCTTTGATCGAGGCCGATTCGCGAGGCGTCTTGCCGGCGGCGTCCTGCTGTGCGGCTCCTTCGATCAGCCTGCTCTTGGCGTTCTCCGACAGACCCGACCCCGGCTGCACGAGGTTGGCCAGCAGCAATCCAATGCTGATGGCAACAACGGTCGTGCAGAGGTAGAAACCAATGGTCTTGGCCCCAATACGTCCCAGGCTGCGGACGTCGCCCAGGCTCGTGGTCCCAACCACCAGCGAGGCGAACACCAGCGGCACGATCACCATGCCGATCAGCCGCACGAAGGCCGTCCCCACCGGTTGGACGTACGTCGCGACGAAGGAAGCCAAATCCAGGCGGTTCGCCAGCAGACCGAATCCTGCCCCGACGACCATCGCCAGCAGGATCTTCGTATGCAGTTGTAGCTTGCGCATCGCCATCCGAGCTTTCCGCCAAAGATTCCGGCATCTGTTCAGATCATAGCCCCGCCCGCCTCCCCCGTCAAAGAAGAACCCTCGTCACTGACGTGTCAATACTCTGTGGCAGCAGGCCTGGGCGAAGAGTGGAGCCGGCTGGCGCCACACCCGAAGGCAGGACTACATCAGCAGCACGACCTGAAGGACGAACAGCAAGGCGACAGCGCCAATCTGCCCGTAGGTCCGCCAGGGTACGGGACATCGGGCGAACCAGGCCAGCAGGAGAAAGACGACGATCATCTCCAGGATGATCACATCGAAACCCACGAGCATGTAGAGAAAGACTCTGAACTGCTCGAAGTACACACCGTGTGCCAGCATGGTCAAGGCCGTCATTACGAGGAAGACCCTCTGCATGGCCGCGAATGTCTCCGCACCCAACCGGTCGGAGCCCCAGCCGCGGCAATACGAACGAAAGACCGCGCCAGCCAAGCCAGCGACCCCAGCCAGACGATCAGCTCCACGAACACGCCGGCCAGACCGCAGATGCCCCCCAACACAGGCAAGAGCAACACGGCCACGATGAATGAGCCGGTGGCCGCGATACAGAACCAGACGCTCATCTCGGCGACCGTACGATCCTCGAAGTTCTCCTTGAGCCACTGATGCCGCGTGGGTCGCCGGCCGGGAGGAACCAGCAGATTGTCATCCATCACGTCCAGCCCCTGTGCAGTCACAATGCCAACTCGTCTCTGAGAGCCTCATTCTCACCCGGGTCTGATTATACCATTGTCACGCAGAACAGGCTCTCAGGAAACCAAGACACATCGTGCAGCCGTCACACCCATCTGAAGCTCGACCCGACAGGCGGATGGCGTCATTTCTTGCCGATTGCCCTTCTAACAGGACACATGGCGTGATAGAATCGCGTCTGTGACAACATAACGCGTGGTCGGTGGTCCTGTTCCATGGCAAGAAAGGAAGGAGGCAGAGAATGCGGCGTGACAGAGATTATAGCGAGTTGGTGCGTGGTTTGGTGTGTGCGTTGGCACTGGTCCTGATCGCAAGCACCGCCCGAGTGGAGGCGGCCGGGCCGGACGATCTGGCCAAGAAGATCGAGCAGACGCTTTCCGGCGTCCAGCGAAGGATCGCGACCGAGTCGGCCCGGGCGGAAAAGGAACTGCTCGAAGCCCGCAACCTGCTGGCCCAACTGAAGGAGGCGGCACCCGACCATGCCAAACTCGCGACCCTGGTCAAACAGGCCGCCGATCTGACGACAAAGCTGGAAAGGCGGCTCGGACGGCCCGTCGGCGGCAGCGCCGAGAAGAAAGAAGAAGCCAAGCCGGCCGAAGCGCCGAAGCCGGCATCATCAGACCTGCCCAGTGCCGTCGTCTCGCAGCTCAAGAGACTCGACGACACACTCAATGCCCTGGTCACCGCTCTGGAGAAGGATCAGTTGCAGACGGCGACCACCCGACTGGGGCAGGCGAAGAAGCTGATGGACGAGCTCCAGAGCCGATATGGCCAGAGGATCCCGGCCGGCAACGCCGAGTTCAAAGCCGCCACCGACAGGCTGGCCGCCGTCGAAGCCCAGTATACGCAGGTCAAGTCAACCGCCGATGCCGCAGCCGCCGCGGCCGCCGAAGCCGCCCGGCACAAGGAGACTCAATCCAAGGAATGGCTCGCCAAGTTCGCTCCCTTCTTCGACTCTCAAGGCGACCAGTACCTGCTCATCGGGTCGTCCTTCAACAACGCCTCCGAGACCGATCAGGAGAAATGCCGCCAGGCCTATGCCGAGGCCAACAAGCTGATGGCCGCCTACAAGAAGACCGAGTTCCCCCACGGCAAAACGCAAGAGCTGATCTACAGAGAACAGTCGCTGGCGGGAACGCTCGCCATCTACAACGAAGGCGCCGCCCGCGCCCGCCAGGAAGAGGCCTGCCGTCCGTGGGTCGAGAAGCTGCGTCCTTATGTCGACGTCGGCGCCGGCAGTCCGAAGTACCTGATCGACGGCGTCACGCTCAGCGAATCCGATATCCAGGAGCGAACCACCCTGCTGGCCGAGGCCCAAGCACTCTGGCCCGATTATGAGAAGGCCGAATTCCCTCATGGCAAGACAGCGGAGCTGTTGTCCCTCGAAGAGACCATGAAGCAGCGTCTGCGGGATATGCCTGAAGTGCTCCAGCGAAGCCGGGCTCTGCTTTCGGCGGATATAGAGAAGGAGTTCGACCGCATCCTGACCTACCTGAACCAGGATACCGGCTGGCAGAGCGACCCGACGAAAAAGCCCAACCTCGTCATGGAGCGTGACGTGCTGCCGTTGCAGCAGGCGATCGAGCGGTACGCCGGGACCGTCGGGCCCGACGACTCCAAGCTGGCGACCCTCAAGCAGAAACTCGGCCAGATCAAGGAGCAGGACCAGAAGAACCGTGCCGTGCGAGCCGAGCGGACCTATATGAACGCCGACCGTTTCGAAGGCGAGGGAATCGACGAACTGCGTCAGAAGGTCGAGGAGATCGTCAAGGAGAAATCCGCCTCTGGAAAAGCCCTCCGCATCACCCTGCCGGCGGGAAACTGGCAGGAGGAGAGCGTACTCGAATGGACGGACACCACGCGCACCGAACTGCGGTACCGCATTACGCGATTCATGACCGCCCAGGCAGCCGCCAAGGGGGCCGACGGCAAGGTCTACCTGCACGGCGTACACCTGGCGAACGACCGGAACTCCGATGGAAGCTGGGGCCCCCTCCACGGCCACATCATGTGGTCGGACTGGATGGCCGAGGCGAATGTGAGCAAAGAGCCTCCCGCCGCCCCATAGCGGCGCCGGCCTCGGCTCTCGCAGGATCCAGGGATTTTCCTTATGGGTCGCCGGCGGATTTCCCCTATAATGAGGTGGACGGAATGGAGGTCGAACGGGTCCGGCATCGCCGGGTGGCCCGAACCACATCGGCGACGGAGCCCCATAGGTCTTCGGCACACTGACACAAGCAGAGTTGGAAGGAGGTCTCACCATGAGCAAATCGCGATTGATCATCCTGTTGGCTGTGGGCCTGGTGGCCGCACAGACTTGGGCTGTGGACAAATCCCTGGTCCTGTACCTGCCCTTCGACGACGGCGCCGGCACCACCGCCAGGGACGCCTCCGGTTACAGCAACCCCGGCACCATCGTCGGAGACGCTGTCTGGGTCGCAGGTCATAAGGGCACGGCGCTGGAGTTCGTCAGCGGCTCGCACGTGACGGTGCCGGAGATTCCCGAGTACGACGTAACCGCCGAGGTCAGTCTGCTGGCCTGGGTCAAGGCGACGACCGTGCCGAACTGGGGCCGCGTCATCGACAAATCCCAGTGGCAAACCACGGGTTTCGATCTGGTCCTGACTCAGAACGTCGGGCTGCCCCGGCTGGAGTTCTTCGTCAACAACACCACCTCGCTGGCGGACGCGACGACGGTGGTGATCGACAATGAATGGCATTTCATCGCAGGCACGTTCGGCAACAAGACGATTCACGTCTACGTGGACGGCCAGATGGAAGGCCAGGCCCAATCCGTCGGGCAGGTGGACATGAATCCGAACGATTGGCCGATCATGATCGCCGGAGAGACCAGCTCGAACGGTGGCCAGCAGTTCTTCGGCACGATCGACGAAGTCGCCATGTACAACCGCGAGCTTTCGGAGCAGGAGATCGCGGATATTTTCGAAAACGGCATGCCTCAGGCGGAAACCGCAGGCAACCCTCAGCCGGAGAACGGCGCCGTCGATGTGCCTCGCGACGTCGTGCTGGGCTGGACACCGGGAGCACTGGCCGCGGCGCACGATGTCTACTTCGGCACCTCGCCGGCTGAGGTCGAGAGCGCCACCCGCGCCAATCCGATGGGCGTACTGGCCAGCCAAGGGCAGTCGGGCACCACATACGACCCCGCCGGACTTCTCGATTTCAGTCAGACATACTACTGGCGGATCGACGAGGTCAACGCCGCACCCGACAATACGATCTTCAAGGGTGAGGTATGGAGCTTCACCGCCGAGCCGTTCGCCTATGCGATCACGAACATCGTCGCAACCAGCAACGGCGTTTCGGAACCGGACTCCGGCCCGGAGAAGACCATCGACGGCTCCGGTCTCAACCCCGCCGACCAGCACTCGACCCTCAACGCCGACATGTGGGCCGCCACTACCGGCGGCGCCGAGCCCGTGTGGATTCAGTATGAATTCGACCGGGTCTACAAGCTTCACGAGCTTTGGGTGTGGAACTACAACGTCGTGTTCGAACTGATGCTCGGCTTCGGCTTCAAGGACGTCACAGTGGAGTACTCCGCTAACGGGACCGACTGGACCGTGCTTGCCGATGTTCCGTTCCCCCAAGCGACGGGCAAGACGACCTACACGCACGGCGCCACGGTGGACCTCCAGGGGGTCGCAGCCAAATACGTACGGCTGACCGCCAACAGCGGCTATGGCCTCACCGGACAGTTCGGGCTCAGCGAGGTCCGGTTCTACTATCTGCCGGTGCAGCCGAGAGAGCCGCAACCGGAATCCGGAGCAACCGATGTTGCCATCGATACGGTCCTCGACTGGCGAGGCGGCCGCGAAGCGGTATCGCACGAGGTCTACCTCAGCACCGACGAAGCGGCCATAATCGACGGGACAGCCCTGGCCGGCACGACAGACCAGAGCAGCTACGATCCGGGCACACTGGACCTGGCGGCCGAGTACTTCTGGAAGGTCGTTGAAGTCAACGAGGCCGAGGCCATCAGTTCGTGGGAAGGCGAGGTCTGGAGCTTCTCCACCCAGGGGTTTCTCGTGGTGGACGATTTCGAGAGCTACACCGACGACGTCGAGGCGCACACGACGATCTACGATGCATGGATCGATGGCTACACCAACGAGACCGGCTCCACGGTTGGCTACCTCGACGCGCCGTTCGCGGAGCAGGACATCGTCCACGGCGGCGCTCAATCGATGCCGCTGTTCTATGAGGGCAACTCGCGGACCGACCACACGATCGACGGCGTGACAGACTGGACGGCGGGCGGCGCCACGACACTCGTGCTGTTCTTCCGTGGCGACATGGCCAACGCCCCCGGACAGCTCTATGTGACGATCAACGGGACCAAGGTGCTGTACGACGGCGCCGCCGGCAGTCTGGCGACCGCGTTGTGGAAGCAATGGAACATCGACCTGGCCTCGGCGGGCGTCAATCTGCGGAACGTCACCGAGATGAGCATCGGCATCGACGGTTCCGGCTCCGGCGTGGTGTACATCGACGACATTCGCCTGTACCGCGTAGCTCCGGCGGTCGTGGTCGCCCAGGACCCGGGCGCGGCATCTCTGGTGGCGCTGTACGCGATGGAGAATAACGTCCAGGACAGCTCCGGCAACGGCTACCACGGCACGGCATTCAACGAGCCGACCTACGGGCCGTCGCTGGCCGCCCAGGGCCAGGCGCTTCAGTTCGATGGGTTCGCCGATTACGTAGAACTGCCCATCGGTCCGGTCCTGAGCACGCTGACCGATTCGACGTTCGCCACCTGGGTGGACTTCTCGAGCACCGGGGGCGACTGGCAGCGGATCTTCGACTTCGGCACGAGCAGCACCGCCGGCTACATGTTCCTTTGCCCGCGCATCCCGGCCGGCCAGATCCGGTTCGCCATCACACCGGCCGGCGGCAGCGAGTCGGTCATCCAGACGACCACCATGCTGCAAACCGGCTGGCACCATCTGGCGGTCGTGATCGACGCGGCGAACATGCAGGTTCAGATCTATCTCGACGGCGACGTGGCGGCCAGCGGCGCCACGGCGACTCTGCCAAAGGACCTCGGCAACACGACCCAGAACTGGCTGGGCCGCTCGCAGTACACCGCCGACGCGTACTTCTCCGGTTCGCTCGACGAATTCCGCATCTACAACCGGGCCCTCTCGGCCGGTGAAGTCCGCTATCTGGTCGGAGATCGGTAGCCGCTCGCGTCCATATCGAGGACGCACCAACGTGGATCATCAGGGCCTGCACCGTGGTTCGAGGGCATCTTGCCCTCGAACCACGGGCAGGATGCCCGCGACACGCAAGGGCGGGACGCCCTCGCCACGTCAGGGAGATCGCGATGCGTAGACTCACGCCGGTACTGCTTGCCATCCTCGTCGCCTGTTCATATGCCACAGCCCGGGAGACAGCAACCGTTCGGCTCAGTCCGTCCGTGCGCCTGCTGCCCGGGCCAGTCAACGGCGTTTGCATCGAACGCGATGGACACATACTCGTCGTCTATGGCGACCCGTCCGGGACACTTCAACAGGCGGATGTGGTCCTGTTCACGCACGGCCGGCGCGACGTGGTCTGGGCAGGACAAATCCTCGTTGAACGCGGTGCCAGGGCTATCGTGCCTGCCGCCGAAGCAGCGGCGTTCGCAGAGCCGCAGGAGTTCTGGAACACCTTCGTACGCGCGCGATTCCACGACTACCATCAGCAGACAACCAAGGTCCCCGTGGTCCCGCTGCGAGTCGACCGCTCCGTGGCGGATGGGGACACAATCGAGTGGCAGGACATCTCCGTGCGAGTGATGGGCACGCCGGGCTATACGCGGGGCGCCGTCAGCTATCTGCTGGAGGTCGATGGTCTCAAGTATGCCTTCGTCGGCGACCTGATCTACGGCGATGGACAACTCCTGGACCTCTACAGCCTCCAGGACGAAGTCTCGGACCTGCGGATCGGCGGCTACCACGGATACGCCGCCCGCATGATCCAACTGATCGCGAGTCTGCGTGCAGTCGCCTCCGAGAAGCCGGACATCCTCGTTCCGGCCCGTGGCCCGGTCGTTCGAGATGCTCAGGCTGCCATCACACATCTGATCGACCGGCTCCAGGCGGTCTATCGCAACTACCTGGCCATCAGCGCCGGTCGCTACTATTTCAGCCGCAGCTATGACGCTCTGGCCGAGCGCGTTCTCGGCACGCCGCATGGTGTTCCATGGATGCGTCTGGCAACGATCGACGAGGACCCGCCGGGTTGGATGCGGTGCATCGGAAACTCCCGGCTGCTGCTCTCGCAGAGCGGCGCCGGCTGGCTGATCGACTGCGGCTCGCAGGCCATCATCGACGAGATCGCCAAGCTGCGCGACGCCGGCCTGCTGACATCCCTGGAAGGTGTGTTCATCACCCACTACCACGACGACCACACCGAGAAGGTCAATGCCCTTTTGAAGACCTTCCCTTGTCCCGTATTCGTCACGCCGCTGATGGCCGACGTCGCGCGCCGACCCCAGGCGTATCGACTGCCCTGCCTGACGACCGAGTCGATCACGGACGTGACCGTGGTCCTCGACCAAAACACGAGACGTTGGCGCGAGTTTCAATTGACCTTCTACGACTATCCGGGGCAGACCCTCTACCACAGCGCCCTGCTCGTCGAGCACGACAACGGCGAAAGGCTTTTCTTCCTCGGTGACTCCTTCACGCCATCCGGAATCGACGACTACTGCCTCCTGAACCGCAACCTAATGCACGAAGCGGAGGGCTACCTGCGCTGCCTGGACATCCTGGCCACCCTTCCCGACAACTGCATGCTCGTCAACGAGCACGTTTCGCCGGTCTTTCAGTTCGACGCGCCCCAACTGGCGCTGATGCGCAAGACGCTCGCCGAACGCAAAGCCCTCCTGGCAGAGCTGTTCCCCTGGGACGAAGCCAACTACGGCATCGACGAGCAGTGGGCTCGGATCTACCCCTATGGACAGACAGCTCGTCCCGGCCAGACGGTGGAGGTCGAGGTGCGGATACGGAACCACTCGGGCCGGTCGCACGAGTATACCGTGACGCCCCATGGGCCCGAGGGCTCGCGTGTTGAACCCCCATCAGCACGCCTGACGGTCGAACCACGGACGGAGGGCGCGATCGCCATGCGAATCGGCGTTCCCGCCTCGGCGATCTCATCGGCCTGCGTCATCACCGCCGACATCGCCTTCGACGGCTGGAACCTTTGCCACTGGTGCGAGGCTCTCATCGAAATCCGCCCATAGCAGCGCCGGCACAACCGGCGTAAAACCGCCGATTCGACATTCTTTGCCTCTTCCACGCCCCTATCCATCCGGGCCAAGCTTGGCGGCTGCCGCCACGGAATACGGTTTGACATTCCACGATGGGAATCGTATACTGGATGGCCGCAGAGAAGGGAGGTCTCTGCGGCATTCTTCCGCACGCGCGGGCAGAGTGCTTCCTTTCCTTAGTTTTCCCAGGGATGTGGTAGCGATAGGAGAAGCTCGCGGGCTCCCCCGCGACGGCATTTCTGTCGCCCGATGTACAAGGAGTGGGGTATGCGAAGCGAAAGAAGAAGAGCCACCGTCCATCGATACAGCGTCTTCCTGGGGTATCTGTTCCTGGTGATGGCCGCCGCGGGCCCAACGATGGTGCAGGCCCGCTCAGCCTATGTGATCGCAGAAATCACGAACTCCGCCGAACCGCTTCCCGTGCTGGCCTACGATATCGGTCTGGACGGTTCGCTGACGTTTCAGGCCCGGCAGACGATTCCTTTCCGAGCCGGCGGCGCCGTCGGCATGGCCATCGACTGGGAATCGGGGTACATCTTCGTGACCTACGAGTTCTCCGACACCCTGGAGATCCTGGACGCACGAACCATGGTCGACGTGGGCAATGCCTCTGCTCCGGGCGCCGAGGATCTCGCAGGGATCGTCTACGATGAGACGAAGGACCTCCTGTACACGGTCGACCGAGGCACCGACAAGCTGTATGTCTATACGTGGGACGCCGGTACGGGAAAACTCCACTTGTCTCCGGGCGCGCCGTTCACGCTGGAAGGCTCCACGGCATACGGCATCGACCTGGATGAGGCACGAGGTTTGCTCTACACGGCCAGCGGCAACCGGACGGTTCGCGTCTACGAGACCTCCACCTGGTCCCCCGTTCGGACGATCGAACTCGATCGATCGGCGATCAGCATCGCTCTGGACTTCTACAACGAGCTGATCTACACGGGCGCGGGATACTTCGGCGACACCTCGCTGAACCAGTACGATATGGTCACGGGCCAGAGCAAAGCGGTGCCGGTGGATGAGAAGGCCGGCGTCATGGGGATTGCCGTCGATCCGGTCAGCAATCTGGTCTATGTGACCACGGGCCTGAGCAACCTGTCCGGTGGCGACGATCTACTGTGTTATGACTCGAACCTCGTCCTGGTCTCGTCGATCCTCGACATCGGCAATCCGACGGACATCGTGATCCCCGCCAGGGACATCGGCTACAACCCGCTCGGCTTTGCCAAGAGCATCGCCACGGACATCGAGCCGGAGGAAGGCGAGGAGATCTATGTCAACCTGGGCGAGACCATCACGTACCAGCTCACGTTCGCGAATCTGAGCCTCATACGGGAAGTCTCCATCGTGGACACGCTTCCGAGCGAAGTGACCTTTGTGGACGCCGACAGCGATGGTGTCACGGGACACTACGACGCCGCAACGCACACCTACTCGTGGCTCCTGCCGTCCGTGGAGGCCGGGTCCCAGACCTGCCTGGAACTGCGGGCGAGCGTCAATCCGCAGGTTCCGGTCGGAACCCGCGTCCGCAACCGCGCCACGATACGAACGCGGGTCATTCCGCCCACCTCCGTAAGCGTCGATGCGCTGGTTCGCGGCAGCGAGTGGAAATCCCTGATGCTGAGCAAGGTCGTGGCCGGAGGTGTTCAGCGTCAAGACGGCATTGCCTATGCCAACGCGGGCGAAACCGTTTCCTACACCATCTCCTTTTCGAACGAGACCAACGACTATCCTGTGACCAAGGTCTCGGTCGTCGATGCGCTGCCGCGGGAAGTGACGTTCGTGGGCGCCGAAAGCACCTCGGGCACCGCCTCGTATGATCCGGTGAATCACACCTGCACCTGCTCCTATGCCTCTCTGGCGCCCGGGGCAACGGGGTACATCACTCTCACGGCGCAGATTCACGAGGACGTGCCGGCCGGAACGATCCTCACCAACACGGCGGTCCTCACCACCGAGGAGACCGAACCCACCACCGCCACCGCCGACATCACCATCCGGCAGAGCGAGTTGCTGCCGCTGGTCCTGACCAAAACCATCACCGCCGGTGGAACCGAGCCGAAAGAAGACGGTGTACGGTACGTCGAGGTCGGGGAGCATATCACGTTCCGCATCTGCTGCGAGAATCGCGACAACGCTGTGCCGGTGGAAGATATCACCCTCGTCGACTTCCTCCCAGCCCAATTGCTGTTTATCAGTGCCGAAGGAGACGGGCAGTTCGGCCGCTACGATGCACAGAGCCACACGTATGTCTGGTCCATCGCTTCCCTGGCGGCCGGCGAGAGCCTCTGCCTGGAGATCGTGACACAAGTCAGGGCAGGCACGCCCGCCGGAACCACGATCGTCAATCGGGCGACCGTAGATAACGATCAAATCGAGGCGACCACGGACAAGATCGAAGTAACGGTCAGACCCGTCGATCGGGTCCTCAACGTCACCAAGCGGATCAGCGCCGGAGCGACAACAGACGACGGCAAGACCCTGTATGTGGGGATCGGGACCGAGATTACCTACGAAATCGGTTTCGACAGCAACGGCAGCAGCCACCGCGTAGAGGGTCTGTCCCTCGTGGATGTTCTGCCGCCGGAAGTCACGTTCGTCGCGGCCGACGGCGACGGCGTCTACGGCGCCTATGACCGGGACAAACACATCTACACGTGGTCCTATCCTTCCCTGTTGCCCGATTCCGCTGCGCGTGTGACGATCACGGTGAACGTCCGCGAGGAGACCACGCCGGGTACAGTCGTCGAGAACTCGGTGACGATCGACAGCGACGACGCCGATCCACAGACCGCCCGCGTAACGGCTGTCGCCGGCCAGGCAAAGCCCAAGCCGCTGGAACTGACCAAGACCGTCACCGGCGGCGTCCAGGGGATGGACGATCAAGGGACGATGTACGTCGCGGCCGGCCAGGAGATCGCCTACAAGGTGTGCGTGCGCAACGACAATCGTCAATCGGCCAGCAGCGTGGTGGTCGTGGACACCCTTCCGACCGAGGTGACGTTCGTCTCCGCCGGCGGGGACGGCGACTTCGGATCGTACGACCGCGTCAACCATACCTATACGTGGCGCTATGACATACTGGGGCCGGGAGAGACAATCTGTGTGGACCTGGTCGTCCGCGTCAATGACGACGCACGTCCCGGATCGACGATCACCAACCACGTCCGCGCCGAGTGCAACGAGGTCGCGCCCGCCGATATCGACACGCTGGTCGTCGTGGAGCTGGAACCGCCCCTCGTGAGAAAGACGGTGGTGGCGTCTGCGGACGGCAAGACCGCCGCGGGCTGCGTCCATCCCGGCGGCGAAGTCACCTACGAAATCTGCATCGAGAACACGCAGAACGTCGTCGTTACCGGTGTGTTCGTGGTCGACCACCTCCCCGACGGCGTGACATTCGTCCGAGCCGAAGGCGACGATGGGGCCGGATACTACGACCCGCCGTCTCACACGTTCACCTGGGCGTACCCGGTGCTGCGGCCCGGGGCGGTACAGTGCGTGAGGTTGACGGTCCGGCTGAACTACGACCTCGCACCCGGCCAGATCGTGGTCAACTCCGTGACTCTCGACGCCGCTCAGACGCCGGTCGTGAATGCCAGCGTGGAAGTCTGCGTGGGTGACGCGCCGTTGGCCGCTGCGTTGACGTTCAGCCCGCTGATCCTCGGCCGCACCGGCTACAACCCCTCGGACCAGCTCACCGCCCTGCTCGAGTTCCCGGCCGAGATCAAGGAAAGCGACATCAGTCTGGCAACCCTGTCGCTCGATCCCGGCGGCATCGCCGCCAGCTCGCGATCCATGACGGTGGTCAAAGGAAAAGTGCAGGTGCGCGCCACATTCGATCTGATCGAGGTCCTCGATGCCATCCCGGACAACGGAATCACGACCTTGTACGTAGGCGGCAAGTTGCAGTCCGGACTCCCGTTCGTCGGACAAGGGACGGTGCTCGTGGTTGCCGAGAGGCCATTCTGAAGTTTGAAGTCTCAAGTTTGAAGTACGGCGAAGCATCACACTTCAAACGTCACACTTCACACTGAAAACTTGAAACTGAATAAGGAGCTTTGAATGAAACCGAGAACGACATTCGTCAGCCTCTGCATCTGCCTGGCCGTCGCTGTTCCGTCGGCCCTGGCGGGCGCCCCGATGGGACCGACGCTGCCTGTCATGGAGAAGGGACAATGGGCCTTCGGCATCGAGTATGCATATGAGAAGATCGACGCCGAAGCCGACGGAAGCTGCACGGAGAGCATCGTCGGCGGACTGTCCGAGAAGTATCACCAGGAATTCATGATCGACGGTATGAAGACCAACATGCTGTTCGGGCGCATCGAATACGCCCTGTGCCGGGACTGGGATGTATTCGTCCGTCTGGGCGCGTCCGATGCCGATGCAGACATCAAGGCATCCGGCCCCGGCGTGGTCCTTGGAGGCCAGGGCGGCAAAGTGGGCTTCGACGGCAGCTTCGGGTTCGGCGCCGGCGTGGGCACCCGCGCAACGCTCTACCGATGCGGACCCTGGCGTGTCGACGGCCTGGCCCAGGTGACGTGGCTGGACCCGGACGACAGCGATTTCCGGATCACCAATCCCGAGAACCCGGGCGAAATCGCTGCCGGCACCGCGAAGCTCGACTACCTTCAAACCCAGATCGGCCTGACCGCTGTCTATCGAGGCGACGCCTGGAGCGTCTGGGCGGGTCCCTTCCTCCAGATCATTGACGGCGACCTCGACATGAACGCGCGGTTCCTCTTCGACGGCGTGACGCAAGGTCGGATCCGTTGCTCCGGCGACGTCGAGGAAGACTCGCAATTCGGCCTGAGCCTCGGCGCCAATTGCGAGGTGAACAAGAACTTCCTCGCCTGGATCGAAGGCCAGTTCACGGGTGATTCATGGCTGGTGGGCATCGGCGGAATGATCCGCCCCGACCAGCTTTTCGGCGAGTGGTAAGAGCTCGTAGTGTGCCCGTGAGGGCATAGGGTGGAATAGCGTCTTACGACGCCACTACTAACGGTCGTCCTTGAACCTCTTCATCCACTGCGGCCAGTCGCCGGGCCGCACGCCGCCGGCCTTCGTCCAGGGTCCGGCCGTGTCGTACTCTCGATGCCACTTCAGCGTCCATAGCTGTTTGAGCCCCACCTTGCGGACCGACCAGTCCATGAACACCGCGTGGATTCCGCCCTTGTGCCGGTCCATGCAGACGTTGCTGCTCTCATACAAGAGCGGATCGGCATCCTCCTCCGGCGGCGGCCCGTCCAGCGTCCCGCTGTAGACCGAACGACAGCAATCGAAGACGAGCGGCGCGTTGGCAGCCTCCTTCACGTCGGGCGTGGTCCAGCAAGCGGAATTGGGCCTGGCTTCGTCCGGCTGCCGGCCGAGGCCCACCCAACTGTTGACGCCGTAGCTGCCCAGGAATTCCCGCTCCACCTCGCCCCAGCCCCCTTCCGGGAGGCGTTCGGCCCCCCGCATACCCCGCCAGGCCCGGAACCTGGCGCCTGTCATGCCGTCGGACGACGGCGTCCTGGCCATCGGGCACAACCAGATGTCCCGGTAGTTGCCGAACTGGGTGAGGAAGATATACCACCAGCTCTTGACCCAGACGGTGGCCGGCTCCGGCTTGGCCCAGCGGTCCACAAACGTCAGCTCGTTGAAGAACTTCCCATCGTTGGCCGTCACGTAGGTATTGAGCAGGATGCCCCATTGCCGCAGGTTGGACTGGCAGGTCATAGCCGCCGCCTGCTTGCGAGCGCGGTGCGTCATCGGCAGCAGGATCGCCAGCAGCAGCGCCAGAATCGCAATCACCACCAGCAGCTCGGTCAGCGTGAACCCCCGGCGCTCGCCTTGCCATGGCTCTGTCCGCAGGGGCGTCCCGGCGCGCCGGGATGCCCCTACTGGTGATGTGCGTCCGGTGCTCATCGCATGTGTCCGTCCGAAACGCCCCGATCCTACCGGCGCCCGACCCGACGCGTCAAGGACCCAGCGCCGCCGTCGGCGCGGAGGGTGGCAGCCTCAAGGCGCAGTGAAACGGAGCCTTGGGGATGGTCTCCAGGAAGAAGCCATCCCCAACGCTTGAGGCTGCCACCCGTCGTTCTGGTCGCTCCTGCCGAGAGTATGGTGTTTTTTGAATGGTTTTGGCTGGGGCTGCGTCCTGTCTGGTAGAATACACGATGAGATCGCATTGGCGGGAGGCTTCGTCATGGGACCGCAGGAGTCGGCACTGCTGAGACGGTTCGGTACGGGTGGGGACGCAGAGGCATTCGCCCAGATGGTGCAGCTCTACGCCGGACTGGTGTATTCGACCTGCTGGCGGGTTCTCAAGGACGAAACCGATGCGGCCGATGCGACCCAGGAGACCTTCTTCGAATTGACCCGCTGCGCCAATCGCATCACGGGATCGCTGGCCGGCTGGCTCCACAAGGTCGCCACGCAGAAGTCGATCGATCTGCTTCGCCGTTGCGCCAGCCGCAAGCACCGCGAGGAGGCTTATGCCCGCACGCAGCCGGTCGAGGTGAACTCCTGGCAGGACTTGTCGGGCCACATCGATCAGGCGTTGGACGAGCTGGATGACGCGACGAGATCACTTCTGCTGGAGCGGTTCGTGCTGGGAAAGAGCACGGTGCTGATCGCCCGTGAGTATGGCACATCCCAAGCCACCGTTTCGCGGCGGATCAGCGCCGGCCTGACCCAACTGCGCGGCATCCTCCGCCGCAAGGGCCTGCTCGTTGCCGCCGGAGCGCTGGCAACGATACTGATGGAAAGCGCCTCGCAGGCGGCTTCCACCACGGCCCTGCACGGGCTGGGCAAGATGGCGATGGTCGGTACGACCGAGGCCGCAGTAACAACAGCCAAGGTCGGACTGGCCAAGGTTCTCGTCGCAGCCTCTGTTGCCGCCGTCGTGTCGGCGGGGGCGTACATGCATCTCGGACGGTCGGCCTCTCCCGCCGCAACGACGCCCGTGCGCGTCAATCCCGTTTCCCCCGCGAGTGGAGACGCACCGCTTCCCGGCCTCGACCACATGGCGATGACCGTCGATCCGGCGGAGAAGGCCGGGGAGCCAGCGTCCGAACAAATACCGCCGACAGCGGAGAGAAGCTGGACGAGCGAGCCCGGCGTCAACCCGTTCGGCGTCTTGGCAGACCATCGCCCCTTCGGCGCTGCGATGGGCGGTGCGATTCGACAGTCCGAAGGGACCCGGCCGGACCGCCCGCCGACGCCCGCCCGGACCCTGCGCTTCCCAAACGAGCAGTCGATTGGTGCGGTGTACCTCCAGGACGAGGACCTCGTGGTGCCCGAAACCGTCAAGGGCTTTCATCCGGGTCATGTCTACGCAGAGATGGAGAACCACAGTTGCGCTCGAGGCGAGGTTCACATTCCGGCCGGAAAGAGGGTCACTCTGTGCATTCGGGGCATCGGTGTGACGCCGCAACGCTATCTCGCCGCGATCGAATCGCTCGGCCCGAATGATCTCTATGGCCTGCAGTTCTTCAGTCTCCAGCCCGTCCATATTGAGGACGATCTGATCGCACCCGTCGCCCGATTGACGGGCCTGCGACACCTGGGCCTGGCCAGCGTCAGCGTCAGCCCGAAGGGTCTTTCGTCTCTGGCCCAGTTGCCCCATGTCGAGCAGCTCACCACGCCCGAGGGACTGACGGACGAAGGAATGGCTCAGATCGCGAAGATGTCGTCGCTGCGAGTCCTCCACGTGGCCCGGGACCGACTGACCGACGAAGGACTGCAGTCGCTGAGCAAGCTGACCGGTCTGGAGAGCCTGGACCTGTACGGCAATCCCTCCATGACGGACGACGGCCTGCGTGCCCTGATAAATCTGCACGGGCTTCGACACCTGCGGCTCGGCATGGAGGGACGTTTTACCGACCGGTCGATGACGTACTTGGCCGCCCTGCCTTCCCTGAAGGTGCTCTGGCTCGATACGCACAACGTGACCGACGAGGGGCTGCGGCAGCTCTCACAAAGCCGGTCGCTGGAGCGCCTGTGCGTCCACTGGCTGGAGAAGATCACCGGGCGCGGCGTTGAGTGCTTGAGAGCAATGCCACAATTGAAGGCCCTGGATATCACCAGCGCAGCGTTCACGGAGGCCGATTTGGCCGGCATTACGTCCATGCCGAATCTGGAACATGTGGTCCTGCCGCACTGCGCCTTCAGCGATGCGGCCATCGGCCAATTGAGCTCGCTCGATCATCTCAGATACCTCTGGGTCAACTGCTCGGACAACTCGCCGTTGACCGACAAGTCGCTGCTGGCCGTCAGTCGTATGCAGGAGCTTGAAGAGCTGTACATCGGCGGAACCGAATTCACGAATGAAGGGATCGCCCTGCTGAGGAACCTCAATCACCTGCGCGCGCTGCACTTGGCGTTCTGGCGCGGACTGGATGATGACACGCTCAAGCTCATGGCCCAGTTCCGCACGTTGCGGGAACTGTCCTGGAGTTCTTCAGATCGCGTGACGATGTCGGGCCTCGGCGCACTGAACGATCTGGTCGGCCTCGCAAACCTCTCGGTTGACAACGTGCGACAGGACCACAAAGGGCTGGATTTGTCACGGCTGAAGAATCTCACGAGTCTGAGAATCACCCTGCGGCGCCAGACGAGGAAAGTCGGGGACGGGTTTGTGACAACCAGCGATGTTTTTCACGACAGCGATCTGGCCTGCTTGAGCGGACTAACAGGCATGGAGACCCTCAGCCTCTGCGGGCGGGGCATCGGAGACGAAGGCATGGCGCATCTGGCGCCGCTGACCAGGGTGAAATACCTGGACATCGAAGGCAGCGCCGAACTGACCGACGAAGGCCTCAAGGCTCTGGCCGGCATGCACCGGCTCGACTGCCTTCGCATCTACCAGAGTCGAATCAGCGAACGGGGCCTGGAGGCCCTGTATCCGCTGAAGACGATTCACATTCTTGACATCCGTTCGACGCTGCCGATCGACGCCCAAGCCATCGCCCGGCTACGGACGGAACTGCCCCACCTCCAGAGCCTGAACATCGGTCGTCCTGAATCGGCGAACGTGAGGGCGCGAGGGCAGGCCATGTCCGAAAGACCGATCCGCCGGCAGGCGGCCGGAAACGCGAGAAGGTGGTAATGGCGCACGTGGATTTGCAGCAGGCGGCGTGAGCGAGAAGCGCTTTGCGGAAGGGAAATGCGAGATATGGAGCGATTCCGACAGTGGATTCTGCCGGTCCTGGCGGCGGTTCTGATTCTGGGCGCGGCGATGACGGTCCTGTTGCTTTCGTACCCCTGTACACCAGACTCCCTCTCATTGGCGAGAAAGCCGTTCCGCCAATCCACCGGGGCGAAGCGGGAGTCAGTCCATTCGGTCACGTACCGGTTTCTCTTCCCGGACGAGGCCCATGCGGCGCCGGGCAAGCTGATGCTGGGCCGGTTCGCCGACGGCCACCTCTGCGAGGGCGCGACCTGGGAGTTTGACAGTATCGACCAGTGGCATGGCTGGGCTCCGGCTATCTTCGCCAGAGAGAAGCACTGGACCCCCGAGGAGCAGCCCGGCTGGCGAATCAGCCGATGGCTGGTCGAGAACATCGATTCCGCCTACGACTGCGACCACCTGTTTTGGAGTATCCAGGCGCTGCAATACCTGGACCCGGATAGCTTCGCCAACGAGATCGACATGATCGAGCATTCCGGCGGCACGGTGCAAAGTCCTTTTGGTCTCTTTGGTCCCTCAGGTCCTTCTTAGGCCAAGAGAACCAAAGGGATCTGAGGAACCCAAGAGAGGTTGCCGGGTACCTATAGGCGCCCGACACCGCGAACGACACCACGTCTGGCTTGACCGGCCGGGACGGAAGAGGTAGCATGGTGCTGCGGACCGGCAGAACGTGAATGGATCGCACCGCACTGGTGCACACGACGTAGCAGATAGAGTCGGCGCCAAATGTCAATCTCTGCACGGAGGTCTGTTATGGTGTCAAAAACACTCTTGCCGCGTGTGGGTCTTGGATTGTGGCTGGTCGCCATGCTGGCCGACGGGACCGTCTGGGCACAGAATCACTACTACGGGCCCGGCGTGATCGTGATTCACCGGTATCGGCCGGGGGGATGGCTGTACTACGGTCCGAACACCTACACGTATGTCCAGACCAACCCCTATGTATATGGACCGTTGGTCAGTACGCGTTCACGGCCATCCTACCGCCAGCCCATTCAGATGCCGATCCCGACCGATGTCGGCACTGGAGCCGCGGCGCCCAACCCGTACCAGGAGTATTACAGCCCGCACATCCCGCGCTATTACAGGCAACAGGATCAGGCCGCGCAGACCGAAACCCCGCTCGCACCCGCTCCCCAGAGCGACCCGGCGCCAAGTCCGGCGATCCGCGAACTGACGCCGGCAGCAGGCGAATCCGAGACTGTCGTACCAGGCAGCGCAGCGGAATCCCCTCCGGCCCCACCCGAACAGGTCAAGCCGGCAGGAGAGGATCAGCTCCAACCAAGCCCGCCGACGCCCAGCGAGCGAACCCGGAAACCCGCGCGTCGAAAGCCGATCCGCTACCGCTGAAGACCGCCTGGGGCCCAGATTTCGGATGGCGGATTCGCAGCCAGAAGCCAATCCGAAGTCCGCAGTCTGCAATCCCCAATCCGCAATCAGGGATCGGGTGGCTGGGTGAGAAAAGTCCGTGCAGGTGTTGTCGTCGTGACGTATAATCGCGGCTTATGAAACTGCCAGAACTTGAGAGACCCGAGAGGTACACAGGGCTGTACATCTTCGATTTCGGCGACCAGGCCGGAGTCGGGTTCACAGCCGAGGAAGTGGCGGAGCTGCTCGAAAGCGAACGCTACCGCGAGGGAAAAGTCTACAAGATCCACCGGGCTTACCCGGACGGCCGGCTGGAAATCAGGGGTGTTCCCGCCCAGACCTTCCAGTTGGAGTCGGGAATGCTGTTCTACTCGGCGAAACGCCAGCAGGCCCAGGACGACTTCAAGCGTCTGATCGCTGCGGCGGTTGTCGCACAGCCCCCCTGCCGGGCGAAGGTGCACCTGGTCCGGTACGCCGACGACAGATTCGCAGTGGCCCTGATCTATCCGGCGGAATACGAAGAGGAGGTCAGCTCCTGGTTGCTGGCCCACGCCTATCGGACCGCGGGCGCCGCCGAGGCGGGAACCGGGGCCGTCGAGCGGTACTATCGTGACGCGCCGGAGATCCTCGAACGCCACCAGCTCTTCGGTGCCGGCGAGGCTGTCAGCCGCACCGGCGATGAGCTGCTGGTTTCGCTGAAGCGGGCCGTGCAGAGGTAATTGCGGACAAAGATGGCCCGTAGCGTGCTCCAATTTCGACCCAGGACCCGCGGACCGGATAGGCGATCCGAAGCTTCACGCCTCGGTCGTCTTGCGGTAGCCATCGCTTCGGTGTTTCGGCCCGGATGCCGTCCCATCGGCCCAGACGACCTCAAGAGGCACGACTTCCCGGTGTGTACTCAACAGATCGGCGTGCGCTTCAGCGAGCGCCTGCGCGACGTGTTTCGGTTCCGCTGGCTGAAGACTTAGGTCCCTGGAGACCAGAAGGACCTAAAGGACTATCCCCTCCTACCAATCGGCTTTCTTGGTGATCCCAGCATTTTCCCTGGTACATCCGGCCTCATGGACCCATCGCACAAGCTCCACCACCGAGGCGACCCCGGTCTTGGACAACACGTTTGTGCGATGGAAATCCACCGTCTTCTGACTGATTCCGAGTTCGTAGGCAATCGTCTTGTTCGATTTGCCGATGACCAGCAGGTCCATCACCTGGCGTTCCCGCCGGGTCAGATGCTCCACCCGCGATTGGAAGCCCTCCGACTGCCGCCTGGCGGCGCGAATGCGCCGGTCCAGCTCAACCGCCCTCTGAATGCTGTCGAGCAACACCTGATCGCGAAAGGGTTTTTCGATGAAGTCCATCGCACCAGCCTTCATGGCCTCGACGGCCATGGGGACGTCGCCGTGGCCGGTGATGATGACCGTCGGAATCTCCATGTTCAATTCGCGGAGTCGGGCCTGAAGCTCCAGGCCGCTCATCCCCGACATCCGCACGTCCAGCACCAGGCAACCGGGTTGCGAAGGATCGTAGTGGGCCAGGAATTCCCGCGCACCACCGAACGTCTTGACATTCAAGCCAATGTCCTCGATCAGCAGGCATAGAGACTGACGGATCGCCTCATCATCATCGACGACAAACACCGTGGGGTTCGCGCTGCTCATGTTCGACTCCTTCCGCCGGTAGCGTGAATCGGAAAACTGCTCCCGAGCCTCCGTCCGACTGGGCCCACAACCGACCGCCGTGAGCTTCGATGATCCGTCGGCTCAATGACAAGCCAATGCCTAATCCCTTGTCCTTCGTGGTGAAGAACGAATCAAAGACCCGCTCGGTCAACTGCGACGAGAGCCCGCGACCCGTATCGGCGACCGCAACCTCGATTTCGCCGCCGTTCTCCACGGTGCGCGTGGACAGGGTCAACGTCCGTGACGGAGCCCGGGTGCTACTCATCGCCTCCATAGCATTGCGCACCAGGTTGAGCACAACCTGTTGCACACCTACGGCGTCCGCTCGGACGATGGGCAAGTCTTCGGCCAAATCGCGAACGACGGTGATCCCGAGCCGGGCGATCTCCGTCTCCACCGTGCTCATCGCCTCGTCCAACGCGTCGCGCACGTCGATGCGGGCTCGCCGAGGCTCGCGTTTCGCGACCAGGCCGCGGATGCGTTTGATGATGCCGGCCGCCCGCTCCGCCTGGTCCGCGATCTGTCCGATGGAGTTGCGCAGCGTCTCCATGTCGACAGGCTCTCGTCCGGCCAACCGCAGGCAACCGCCGGCATAGTTTACAATCGCGCAGAGCGGCTGATTGAGTTCGTGGGCCAGGCCGGAGGCCATCTCGCCGAGCGTGTTGGCATGCCAGGCGCGGGTCAGCTCCACCCGATGGTTCTCCGCGGCACGGGCGGCCTGTACGCGTTCGGTGATGTCCCTGGCCACAGCCAGAATGCGGTCGTGGCCTCCGATCCTCGCCTGCTTCAGATTCACTTCCGCCCAGAAGCAATCGCCGTCCTTCCTCCGGCACAGCCACTCCAGCACCTGGGGGCCGTCCTGGATCGCCTTGGCGAACCACTTTCGGGTCGCGGCCGCGCTGTCGGCGAGCGGCTCGGCGCGCAGGTCCCCCACGTTCATATGCTGCAATTCCTCGTAAGAATAGCCGAACATTTCGAGCCCCGTCCGGTTCGCATCGAGGATGGTGCCGGCAACCGGGTCATGGACGAAAATCACCTCGTTGGCCGCGTTGAATATCTCGCGGTAGTTGCGCTCCGATGCAATCGACGCTTCTTCGGCGCGCAGGCGGGCGAGGGTCGTGCCCATCTGCGCCGCAATGGTCTCCAGTGCCGGACGCGCCTGTCGGGGCACCGCATCGCAACGGTTCGAGGCAATGGCCAGAACGCCGGCAAGGGCGCGCTCATCACGGATCGGCAGCGCCGCGTAGGCGCAGAGTCCGGCCTTCCTCTGGGCCGGACTGAGAGGCATGTGTCGCTCGTCGACGCCAAAATAGACCGCCTTGCCCTGCGCCAGCAGACGCATCTGGGCCGAACTCCCGCTGACGCACAGCACGTTCGGAGCAAGGTCCCCCGACATGCCACAATGCGTCAGAAGCTTCATCTCGCCGGATGCCTCATCGGCCAGATAGACCCCGCCACAATCTGCACGGGACGCTTCGATCGCCGCCTCCAAACACAGACGCGCTCCTTTGCGGACCTCTTCGACCGTGTTCAACCGCACCACCAGATCGTGCGTGATTCGCGACAGATGCTCGGCCCGCTTGCGGGCGCTGATGTCGCGCACGATCGCGATGACTTCGTGCTCGCCGCATGCCACCACCCTGCACTCTTCATCGCAGATTCCCGTCGGCGTCTGTAACTGGTATTCGAACGTCTGGATCTGTCCTGTCTCCAGGGCCTGCCCGATCAGGGCCATCAGAGACCGCGACACGGCGTTGGGAAGAACCTCGTCAATCCTCTTTCCGGTGAACTCGTCCGGCGGGAAGAACAGAACCTGGCTCTTTGCTGCCCGACAATCGCGCACAGCGCCGTCTGCGCCAAGCCGGAAGATCAGGTCGGGGATCGCGTCCAACAGGGCGTGCGTTTGCGCTTCGCTCTGTCTTAGGGCATTCTGCGCCAGGACACGCTCGGTCACATCGGCGCACGCGGCATGGATCGCGGGACGGCCTCGGTACTCGATGCGGCAGGCATGCAGTTCCACCCAGCGGACAGTTCCGTCCTTGCGGACGATCTGGAACTCGTAGTTCTCCGGAAGAGGTTCTCCGTCAAGGCGCGCATGATGATTGTCAACCACGCGCTGGCGGTCCTCGGGATGTATGAAGTCCCACATCTCTTCGGGCGATTTCGCCAGGATCTCCTCGACCGTGTAGCCGCTGATTCGGCTCATGGCGCGGTTGGCGAACACGATCCGCTCATCCTGGATGACGACCAGCCCCTGGAGCGAGTGGTCGACGAGAGTCCGATAGGCCTCTTCGGCGCGTCTTCGGTCGGTGATGTCCCGCCCGATCCCCACCAAGCCGATGATCTCGCCGTGTTCGTTCCTCAGCGGCACCTTCGTCGTCAGGCTCCACGTTCTCGCCCCGGAGTTCGCGTCAAGCGCACATCGTTCGTAGTTTATGATGGGTTGGCCGCTGGACATCAGCTCCTGCTCGGCCCGACAGACCCGGTCGGCCACATCCTTCGGGTAGAAATCGTGGTCCGTTTTGCCTACGATCTCCTCGACGGTCGCCGCACACTTCTGGCGCAGGACCTGCGGATTGCACAGAACGAAGCGGCCTTCCCGGTCCTTCACGTAAATCGCATCGGGCAGGTTGTCGATCAGGGTGCGCAATAAGTTCCGCTCCGTGTCCATATCGGAATCGACGCGCGCCGCATCTGCGATCCGGGAAGTCTGGCGGAACTCGTCTTCGGCCATGCAGGAAACCACGTCCGGCTGCTTCATCAGAGAGGCTTTGCTTTGCCTGGAGCGGAGTTGCTGAAGGTTTCGCTGCGCGCGCAAGTGCCTCTCCTTCAGCCCTGCCACGACCGCGCCAACGACAACCAGGATGAGCGAACGAAGCACATCCGACGGGACAGCCGCATCCGCGGCGCCGTCGGTCAGATGAGCGGTGGCGATGCAGGCCGCGGCCACCGCCGCGACGGCGAACCCACGCCAACCGAACCACAGGCAGGCCAACACTACGGGAAGATAGAGAAGATGAGCCCCATCCACAACGCCCACGTGCAGGTGGCGAGCGTACCAGGCAAGCAGACACGCACCGGCCAGGCCCAAGCCCCCCAACACGGGCTTGTACCAGCCGTACCCACCGCCGACTCCGTTCGGCCTCCGCTCATCCATGCTGACAGCAACCTACTCTTTGGGCCCATGGCCCGGCCAGACGCCGTCCGGCCGAGACAATCCTCTGCCGACCGGCAGTATTCTCCATCATCCCATTATTGTCGAGTCAAAACTGGCGGACTTGACCCGACCGCGGGAGGGATTTCCAGCCCTCCCGTTCCTGCCCCGATTGGCGCGGGAAAATTTCACACCGAATCGCGAACTATCTTCGACACCGCGCGTAATCTTTATTGGACGTTGCCACCGAAATCCGTACAATGCCGAGAACGGCACGTACGGTTGATGATACGAGAAAGTAGAACTAAGATTTTTCTCCCCTCCGGAAAACATCGGGTAGCGCATTGCTGCTCGATGTTTTCTTTTTGTAGACTCCAGCTATCTCGCCCCGTCTACCTGTCTTATCTCGCTTGCACCATCAGGCGTCTTTGCCGTGGCATTTCTTGTATTTCTTTCCGCTGCCGCACGGGCAGGGGTCATTGCGCCCGACCTTGGGCTGCTCCAACCTAATCTGTTTGACCTTCTGCTCGCCCTGAGGCGCCTGGGCGGCCGCACGCTGCCGTTCGGCCATCGCAAACTGCCCCACTTCGTCGTGCGAAGTCTGGCTGACGTTCCAGACGCTCCGCGCCCGCGTTCCGGCTTCGAGATGGACGCGGAAGATGATGTCCGTGACGCGGTCCTCGATCGACTCGAGCATCTCGTTGAACATCCGGTAGCCTTCGCGCTTGTACTCGACCTTCGGGTCCTTCTCCGCGAAAGAGCGGGTCCAGATACTGTCCTTGAGGTGGTCCATCGCGTACAGATGGTCCTTCCACGTGCTGTCGTACACCTGCAGCAGGACGTATCGTTCCAGGTCTGCCAGCTCGCGACGCATGAACTGGCGCCCGACCTCGGCCAGACGCGCTTTGACGTCTGCGCCATCCCCCAGATCACCCGCTCTCAAAGAGGCGTCGAACCTCGCGTTGGCCCACTCGATCAACTGCTCGCGCGGCAGGCCACGGACCTTCTCGGTCACCTCCTCCTCGAGCTTTCCGTCGCTGTAGCTGGCGCTCAAACGCATCAACTGCTCGTGCACGTCTCGCGGCTTGGCGTTCTGCAACCATTCGATGGACAGGTCGGCGCTGTACTTCTTGTTTGCCCACTGCGCCAGAGACTCGAAGCCGTAAACGTTGGCTCCCTGCGAACCATAGGCCATGCTCATCGCGAACTCGACGGGGTACTCGATCTCGCGCCGGCGGTACTTCTCGGCGGTCTCGGCGAGCATCAGCTCGCGGACCTCCTTGGCGTTGAGGTCTTTCAGACGCTCGGTGTCCAGCTTGAGATCGAACTTGGCCCGCGCCCATTCGGCCAGACGACGAACGGCGAAGTCCGCACGGAGAAACTCCGCCAGCGGCGAGCAATCCCTCTTGTCGACCTGCTCGCCGGCCGCAGAAGCAAGCTGCTCTTCGATCTCCTCCGGCGACTGGTTTTTGACCTTGCCGGCGCTGAGGTTGACCTTGAACGCCGACATGGCCCACTTGGTCAGGCCCGCCACATCCCACGTGCTCGGGTCCGCATAGTCCTCCAAGTACTCACCGAGAGACAGCGCGATGTTGCTCCGGGCGGCATCTCTGGCACGCTCCTTGACCAGGGCCTCGACCTCTCGGGGCTCGACCTCGGCCACGTCGGAGAGCTTCAGCTCGACGTCGAAGTTCGCCCGCACCCATTCCAGCATGCACTTGTAGGCGTATTCCTTGTCGAGGATGGACTCGCAGTGGCTGGTGATCGTCGCGTCGATCATCTCCTCGATCATCTCACGGAGGTGGCGGCCCTCGAGGACCTGCCGCCGGCGCGAGTAGAAGATCTTCCGCTGGTGGTCCATCACCTCGTCGTATTCGAGCAGGCTCTTGCGAATCTCGAAGTTGCGCTCCTCCACCTTCTTCTGAGCCTTCTCGATGCCCTTGCTGATCCGGCTGTGGTAAATGGGCTCGCCCTCTTCCCACCCGATCCAGCTCAGCGCCTTGACCGTCCACTCGGGCGCGAAGACACGCATCAGGTCGTCGTCGAAACTGAGGAAGAACTGGCTGGATCCGGCGTCGCCCTGCCGGCCGGCGCGCCCGCGGAGCTGGTTGTCGATCCGTCGGGCCTCGTGCCGCTCGGTGCCGAGGATGTGCAGGCCGCCGATGCCGGCCACCCCCGGACCGAGCTTGATGTCGGTGCCTCGGCCGGCCATGTTCGTCGCGATGGTCACGTTGCCGCGCATCTGGCCGTTGCGGGCCTGGTGCTGCTGGCCCGCCTTCAGCACGATCTGCGCCTCGCGGGCGTGCTGCTTGGCGTTGAGGACCTCGTGATCGAGCCCGTGCCGCTTCGTCAGCGCCGTCGAGAGCAACTCGCTCTTCTCGATGCTGATCGTGCCGACCAGAACGGGCCGGCCGGCGGCACTGATCTCGTTGATCTCCTCGACGATGGCGTTGAACTTCTCCGGCATTGACTTGTAGATCACATCCTGACGGTCGTCTCGGACACAAGGCTGGTTCGTCGGAATCACGACGACGTCCAGCTTGTAGATCTTCATGAACTCGTCGGCCTCGGTCGCCGCCGTACCGGTCATGCCGGCGATGGCGTCGTACAGCTTGAAGAAATTCTGAAGCGTGATCGTCGCGAGGGTCTGCGTCTCCTCCTTGACGGTGACCCCCTCCTTCGCCTCGACCGCTTGGTGCAGGCCGTCGGACCACTGGCGGCCGTGCATCAACCGGCCGGTGAACTCATCGACAATGATGACCTTGCCGTCCATCACGACGTAGTCTTTCTCCTTTTCGAAGACCACGTGCGCGCGGAGGCTCTGCTGCAAGAGATGCGGCCAATCGATGTTGGTCCCGGTGTAAAACGACCCCATGCCCGCGATATCCTGCGCCGCCTTCTCGCCCTCGTCGGTCATGCGCACCTGTTTGCGGTCGAACTCGACCTCGTAGTATTGCGTCGCCTGCGTCAGGCGAGCCTGGGCATCCGCAATCTCCTGCTGGGCCTTGTCGATGGCCTGCTGGGCCTTGTCGATCCGCTTGCTGTCCTTGTCCTTCTTGGCCTCGGACAGCTCGCCCTGAGCGTTGGCGATCCTGCGCTCGGCGGCGTCGATCTGCGACTTGATCCGGTCGTAGCCGCTCTGAAGCGAGATCAGTTGCCGCGCGATCTGATCGGCTTTCTTGTACCGCGTGACATCGTCGAAGGCCGGACCCGAGATAATCAGCGGCGTTCTCGCTTCGTCGATCAGGATCGAGTCCACCTCGTCGACGATGGCGTACTGGAGCGGCCCCTGCACCATCTGCTCCAGCGAGGTCTTCATGTTGTCGCGGAGGTAGTCGAAGCCAAATTCGTTGTTGGTGCCGTACGTGATATCGCAGAGATACGTTTCTTTGCGTTCCCGGCCGGCGGTGTCCATGTCGGCCTGAATCGCTCCGACCGTCATGCCCAAGGCATGGTAAACCGGCGACATCCACTCGGCGTCGCGTTTGGCCAGGTAGTCGTTCACCGTGACGATGTGCACGTGCCGCCCGGTCAGGTGCACGAGGTAGGCCGCCAGGGTCGCCACGAGCGTCTTGCCCTCCCCCGTGGCCATCTCGGCGATCTTGCCCTCGAACAGCACGTTGCCGCCGATGAGCTGGACGTCGAAGTGGCGCATCTCGACGGTCCGGCGGGCCACCTCTCGCACGACCGCGAACGCTTCCGGCAGGATCTCTTCCGGACTCCTGCCGGCCGCCAGAGCGGACTTGAACTCGGCCGTCTTGGCCTTCAGCGCCGCGTCGTCGAGCTGGCGCATCCGATCCTCGAACGCCCCGGCCCGCTCGACCATACCCGTGTAGCTCTTGACCAGACGCTCGTTCCGGGAGCCGAAGATCTTCAGGAGGACCTTGCTTACTTTCTCGAAAGCCATTTCGCTAACTCGATCCTCTCCATAAAGGCGCCGTCACCGCTGTCCGACACAGACCGCCGGCTCATGCGCTTCAATTCTTGACCCGCGTAACGTACAGCCCGGTGCGCGTGTCCACGCGGATCAGTTCGCCCACCTTGATGAACGGGGGCACCGTCACCACCAACCCCGTCTCCAGGGTGGCCGGCTTGGTCTGGCTCGTGGCCGTGGCGCCCTTGATCTCGGGCGGAGTGTCGGTCACTTCCAGGTCCACCGTGTTGGGAAGCGTAACGACGATGGGTTTGCCCTCGTACATGCTGACCTGGAGTGGCGTATTGGGCTTGAGGTACTTCGGGCCGTCGCCGAAGGCATCGTCGTCGAGAGCAATCTGATCGAACGTCTGCAAGTCCATGAGGACATGCCCTTCGTTCGAGGAATACAGATACTCGTAGTTGCGCTTGTCGAGTTCGACCTCTTCGACGACTTCTTCACTGCGAATTCGCGCGTTCTGAATCGAGCCGTCCGTCAGGCTCTTAAGCTTGGTCTGATAGACGGCGCCGCCCTTGCCCAATTTGACATGATCGAAATCGACAATCGCATAAAGCTTTCCGTCGATCTTGACGGTCTGGCCCTTCTGCATTTCCGATGCCTTCATACTCCGCTCCAACAGCCACCCGGATGGATATCTTCAAAACTGCGACCGCAAAGCACTTACGGTCGGGCCAGTATGCCAGAATCGCCGAGGCCTGTCAAGAAACCTGATCGGCCCCTTGTGGTGGCGTGTCTGTGCGAATTTCGCGGCAAGGCCCGTTTCCACCACGCAGCGCCCTGTGTGGCAGCGGCAAACGGAGCAAGGCGGAGTTTGCCGATGGCTTCGACGGCATGCGTATCACCATCGGCAAGCCTGCGCTTACCGCTGCCACACGGCTGCCAGGATATTTTCACAGACACTCGCTCGGCGTGTCTGTCAGGATTTCAGGGCAGCATTCCCTTGCCGGCGCAGACCGCCAAGGGTGGCAGCCTCAAAGCTTGTCCTGAGCGAAGCCGAACGGATCCGCTCAGGACTTGGGGATGGATCGCCTCGCAGAGGCCTTTCCGTACGGATGCGCCACTCCCATTCGCCATCCCCAAAGCTCCGTTGCACTACGCTTTGAGGCTGCCACCCACATGCCACGATATTTTCACACACACGTGGTGGCAGCGGGATGACACGGCCAGGTGAAAGAGATATGCTGTCGGCTCGAAGAGCGGTCGAGGAGGCCGCCGGCAGACAAGACAGCCTCTGCTTGGGAGTGGCGAGATGCTGGGCGCCATCGCGGGCGACATCGCGGGATCGGCCTACGAGAGCAGGCCGACCAAACGCAAGGACATACCGCTGTTCGGGCCGCTGGCGACCTTTACCGACGACACGGTTCTGACGGTGGCGGTCGCGGATGCGCTTCTGGGCGAGTGCAACTACGAGCATGCCCTGCGAACCTATACCCGCCGGCATCCCTTGCGCGGGTACGGCGGCCATTTCCTCCAATGGGCGGCGGCGTCGCGCATGCGGCCATACAATAGCTTCGGCAACGGCTCGGCGATGCGCGTCAGTCCGGTGGCATATGCCTTCGATTCAGAGGATGACGTGCTGCGCGAGGCGGCCAGGACGGCCGACTGCACGCACAACCATCCCGAGGGGATCAAAGGGGCCCAGGCGACGGCATTGGCGGTGTTTCTCGCTCGCAAAAGCGAGAACAAGGAGTCGATCCGCAGGCATGTCAGCGAGCGTTTCGGCTACGACCTTTCTCGAACCGTCGACGAGATTCGGCCCGGCTACGCGTTCGACGTGACCTGTCAGGGCTCGGTGCCGGAAGCGATCATCGCCTTCCTGGACTCTTGCTCCTACGAGGATGCCGTACGCAACGCGATCTCGCTGGGCGGCGACAGCGACACCCAGGCCTGTATCGCCGGGGCCATCGCTGAGGCGCACTATCGCGACATCCCCGCCGAGTTCCTCCGACAGATTCGCACGCAACTGACCGAAGACCTCTGGGACACGACCCTGCGATTCTACAGGCGCTGCGGCATCCCAGCGATCCTCGAACGCATTCAGACACTGGACTCGGCGTAGCTTCCTGAGTCAGGGCTTTTCGATTGATAATCCGCGCCGATCAAGGTATCACAGGGCCATGAGCTGGCACTTGGCCGCTCCAACCTCGATCCATTTCAGCGTAGAGGAGAGCCTTCATGGACAAGCATATGAATCGACGCGAATGCCTCAGGGCGCTCGGGCTGTCAGGACTGACGGCGGGACTCGGATTGACCGGCGCGCCGGCGTCTCACGCTCAAGGCGTTGGGGAATCGAGCGGGTTCCAGAGTTCGGTCATCGACGCTCACAAGGTCCAGGACATGCGCACGGCCGCGACGATCGTCGACGGCAAGGTGATCCAGCCACAGCGAGAGTTGCCGATCCTCCACCAAACCGACGTGCTTGTGGTAGGAGGCGGCTCTGCCGGCGTCGTGGCTGCCATCGCCGCCAGGCGAGCCGGCGCCAGCGTCACGCTGGTTGAGCGTTACGGCCACTTCGGAGGGCTCTGGACCGGCGGGCTTGTCGTGCTGATCATCGGGCACATCGTCAAAGGCGGAAAGCAGGTCTGCCAAGGCATCGGCGAAGAGATGATGCGGCGGCTGGACAAGCTCGACGGCGCGATCATCGACCGGCGTCCCGGCGTCAGTCCCACCGTCGACGCCGAGGCCGCCAAATACATGATGGTCGAGATGATCGAAGAGGCAGGCGTCGACGTATTCCTTCACTGCTGGGGCGTCGACGCCATCGTCACCGAGAACACCGTGCGCGGCGTCGTCTTCGAGAGCAAATCGGGCCGGCAGGCCATCCTGGCCAAGATCGTGGTCGACGCCACCGGTGACGGTGACCTGTTCGCCGCGGCCGGGGCCGAATTCGAGCATCGTTCGCACAACGTCGGTCTCGTCTCGCGGATCGGCAACCTCGACCGGGTCGATGCCGAGAAGGCCGGGCAGGCTCCGAAACCACGGCGCCTCGGGTCGGCCACTCCTGTGCCGGGCGTCAACTGGGTCAATCTGACCGGGCCGGAGGTGGATGGGCTCGATATCGCGACCCTGACGCAAATGGAGATGAATCACCGCAAGTTTATCTGGAACAACGTCCAGAGAACCCGCCAGACGCCCGGATACGAGAAGGTCTATCTGGTCGAGACCGCACCGCAGCTCGGTGTACGTATCACTCGCATCCTCAACGGCCTGAACCGCGTGAGGCTGTCGGACCTGAGAGAGGCGACGAAGTTCCCCGACGTGGTCGGCGTGGGCGGTTCCTCGGGAGCTACCCACGGCGAATGGCAGATTCCCTACGGGGCTCTGGTCCCCACGAAGGTGGACAACGTGTTGGCGGCCGGTCGCTGCATCAGCGTCGACATGGGCATGGCCGACCTGGTGCGTCTGGTGCCCAACTGCTTCGTCACCGGTCACGCCGCAGGCGTTGCGGCCGCGGTGGCCGTGAGGGACAATTGCCGGCCCCGCGACGTGGACATCGCGAAGGTCCAGAAGGTCCTCCGGCAGCAGGAGGCCTATCTCGGGTGAACAACCCCTTAGAGCCCAACAGCGAGTCGGGTAGAACAGAGGCCGCAAGACGCCGCCGCATCCGATGGCTCGTCCGCGTTTCGTCCCTGGTTGTCGCTATCGTCCTGCTCCTGGCGGCCAGGCAGACGCGATGGCCGGTGCTGGTCCCAGCGTTGAGTCCCTTTGTCGCTGCGGGCTCGATCCTGGCGACGCGGGCGTTTGCTGTCACGGCGTGTCTGGGATTGGCGGTGGGCTTGATCGCGATGCTGCGGCCGCGCTGCTTCTGCCGATGGGTTTGTCCCCTGGGCCTGTGCGCCGATGGCATGAGCTACGTGGGCCGGCGCTGCGGCCGAAAGCCTGCAAAGCTACCCTCGATCGGCCGATGGATCGTGTTGCTGACCCTGGCGAGCGCCTGTCTGGGCTATCCTCTGCTGCTGTGCTTGGACCCGCTGACGATGTTCTCCGGGGCATTTGGGATCGCAGAATCGCGGACAGGCTGGCTGACAGCCCTGCCCCTGTTGCTGGTTCTGACGACGAGTTTCGTATGGCCGCACATCTGGTGCAGCCGAATCTGCCCCTTAGGGGCATTTCAGGACATGCTCGCCTATCCGCTGCGACGCGCCCGCCAGGCCAGGAATCAAGCCGGCGGCAATCGCTCATCGTCGCGATGGAATCCACCGCTGGCCAGACGGACGGTCCTTGGCGTGGCCGCCGGCGCCGCTCTGGCCGGAATTGCCCGGTCCAGCCAAGGCTCCACGCCACGGCCACTTCGTCCGCCCGGCGCGATCGACGAGCCGGAGTTTCTCGGCGTCTGCGTTCGCTGCGGCAACTGCGCCCGGGCATGCCCTACCCACATCATTGAGCCGTCTCTCGGCCGTCACGGACCGGCAGGTCTTCTGACGCCCATCCTCCACTTCGAAGAGAGTTACTGCCTGGTCGATTGCACAAAATGCACGCAGGTGTGCCCCAGCGGCGCGCTGGTGCGGCTGTCTCCCGATGGCAAAGCCAGCAGACCGATCGGGCTGCCACAGGTGGACATGAGTGTGTGCCTGCTGGCAGAGAGCCGCGAGTGCACGGAATGCGGCAGGTGGTGTCCGCACGCCGCGATTCGCTATGTGTGGTCCGAAACCGAATACACTCTGACCCCGGAAATCGACGCTCAGAAATGCACAGGTTGCGGCGCATGCGAGGCGGCTTGTCCCACGAAGCCAAACAAAGCCATTGTCGTTGTGGCCTTCGAGAACGCGGCCAGCGGATAAGCTTCCGCCATTGACGTTACTTGTGCCTTTTCTTCTTCGCCTGGAGCTTTCGGGTGGGCTTGCGGGCATTGCGGCGAGACTTGCGGTCCGATCCGCCCCGTGACTTGCCTCGGCCCTCGCCCAGAGGGCTGACGGGCGCAAGGCTCAACTGGCGTCCGGGAACGTTGACCGAGACGATGCGGACGTGCATGGGCTGGCCCAGATGGACCTCATGGCCGCTGCGCTCGCCGACGACGCACTGAGCGGCCTTGTTCAGCAGCCACTTGTCAGGCCCGAGGTCTTCGAACTTGATGAGACCCTCGATTCCGAATTTCCGCGACTGAACGAACAGGCCAAACCCGGCCAGTCCCGTCACGACACAATCCAGCTCTTCCCCGATTCGCTTGCTGAGCATTTGCAAGGTCAGCACGGCAACCAGGTCGCGCTCGGCGTCTTCGGCCCGCTGCTCGGTAAAGGTGATGTGCTTGCCCACCGCCGCAAGGTCCTGACCGGCAGCCACCTGCTTGGCGATGTCAATCCGATCCTGGAGGTGGAACTGCAACTGGCGATGCACCAGCAGGTCCGCATAGCGGCGGATCGGGCTGGTGAAATGGCAGTAGTGCGTCGATGCCAACGCGTAGTGACCGATGTGCAGCGGCGCGTACTGGGCCTTCTCAAAACTCCTGAGCACGATCAAGTTGACCGCCAGCGCGCGTTCGGCGTCCTTGACGGAATCCAGCAGGTCCTGGATCGCCCTGCGGTCCGGATTGCGGGGCATCGGGAACCCCATCGTTCGCAGCAGTTTGGAGAGATTCCTGATGCTCAGCGCATCGGGCTCCGGGTGGATGCGGCGCATGAACGGCACATCCAGGCGGTCGAGCAGTGACGCGACGGCGTCGTTGGCCTCGACCATGAACATCTCGATGATCGTGTGCGGATAGCTGTTGTCGGCGGGATGGGCGTCCACGACCTGGCCCGACTCGTCAAAGTCCAGCTCGGGCTCGGGCAGGTCGAGATGAAGCATGCCATTGTCCGCCCGGCGTTTCTCGATCCACCGGGCGAGCGCCTCCATTGTGCCGAGCAACTTGATGACCTCGGGCTTGGCGCCTTTGGTGTGGCCCTTGAGAATCCGGTCGGCCAGTTCGTAGGTCAGCCGGGCCTTGGAACGGATGATACTGTTGGCGAAGCGGCGATGCAGAATCTTCCCTGCGTCATCGTACGTAATGTAGACGCTCTTGGCGAATCGCGGCTGGTCCGGCTGGAGGCTGCAAATACCGTTGCTGAGGACTTCCGGCAGCATGGGAATCGTCTTGCCCGGCAGGTAGACGCTGTTGCCTCGAAGGCGGGCCTCCTCATCCAGCGGCGAGCCGGCCGGGATAAAGTGGCTGACGTCGGCGATGTGCACGCCGAGCACCCAGTTGCCGTCGGCGTCGCTGTCCAGGCTGATCGCGTCGTCGAAGTCCTTGGCATCCGGCGGATCGATCGTGACGATCATCTTGTCGCTGATGTCCTCTCGCTCGGCGCCCGGTTCGGCGCCGAAGGCCGCGGCGGCGCTGCGCGCCTGTTCCAGGCACTCCTCATCGAATGCTCCCGGCAGATGGAACTGCCGCAGAACCGCTTGGATTTCCGTCTCGTACCGCCCGGCGCGGCCGAGCACCTCGACGATCACACCCCGCGCCAAGTATTGCTCATTCGGATACGACAGGATCTCGACGACAACCTTGTCTTTCTCCTTGGCGTTCTTGGCCGCGACGTCTTCGACGACAATAGGCTCGATAAACCTGCTCCCATCCGGCTGAACGATCCACGCCTCCGGATGCCTGGTCAGGGTCCCGACGAACTGATTGTCGGCGCGTTCGAGCACCTCGATGATCTCACCCGTATACCGGGTCTCGCGTCCCCGCACGCCTTTGCGCGTCGCCTTGGCAAGGACGGTGTCGCCGGTCATGGCGTCGCCTGTGCTGTCGGGGGGGATGAACAGATCGCCGTGCGCGTTCGCTTCGAGCGGCACGACGAAGCCGAAACCTTTGGCGTTCTTGCGGAAGGTGCCGACAATCTGGCCGGCCATGCTGGGCAGTGTCACAAGGTTGCCGCCTCCGATGACCACGTGCCCGGCGCGGCGCAGCTCTTCGAAGGCCGCCTTGAATTCCGAATAGGCGTCCGACTCCACGCCCAGCGCTTTGGCCAACTGCGCCACCTTCACAGGGGTGTAATCGGCATGCTGGAGCAGCTTGACAATCCGGTCTCGATACACGTTCGGCATAGGCCACTCCAATGAAAGCAGCACCCAACCGACTGTGTCATCGATTGGGTGCTGGCGTTTTCCTGCCGCGCCATTCTATTCGCAGGCCACCTGGCCAGCCGTCGGGCCGGCCGCAACGCTCCGGCTAACTGGTCTGCTGTTTAGCTTTCAGCGCGTTGAGCCTCTTGGCCAGCCGGGATTTCTTTCTCGCAGCGGTCTTCTTGTGCATCGTGCTGGTGGAGGCCACCTTGTCGAGCTTCTTGACCGTCGCCCGGAATTCCGCTGTCGCCTGTTCGACGTTGCCCTCGCTCAAAGCGGTTTCGAGACGCTTGACCTGCGTCTTGACCTGGCTCCTGCGAGCCCGGTTGATCGTTCGTTTCTTGGTGTTCTGCCTGACTCTCTTCTTCGCTGATAACGAATGTGCCACGTTGTTCTCCTGGTCGTTCCCAAAACGCTACTGCAAAACTCACTGAGAGGTTGGTTCCCTGAATCCGGCATCGCCGCCCGGGCCGTCGGGCCCGGTCGATTTCAGCTCGGCCCGAAGCCGATCCACCCGCTCGCTGACATCCTTGTACCCGAAATCGAGCTGGGCGATCCTCCGATACAACTCCAGCGCCCGGTCCCGGTCACCCTGCGACTCGTGCGCCAGGGCAAGATTATACCGCAATTCTTTGGCGATTGCATCATCTTTTATTTCGTAGGAATCGATGGCGCGGGAAAAAACATCGATGGCGTCGGCGTACCAGCCCTTCATGAAGAAGCAGTAGCCGATCTTGTCCATGGCGGAGATCCGGCGGCGCGGGTCCTTCTGGGCGTCCTGGAACAGCGGAATGGCCTCATTGTAGTTCTCGTTCCGCATCAGCCGCAGCCCGTATTCGTATTTGGCGGACAGGTCTGTGGGGTAGTGCTCCACGCAAAGCCGGTAATGCTCCAGCTCCGTGCGGGCGAGGACCTCGGTCAGTTCCCTGACGCCGGCCTGGGCCGCAGCATCGGACGGTTCGGCCTTTAGCCGCTTCTTGGCGGCCCGGAGCCTGCGCCGGCCCTGGCGGATGCGGAGGAGGCCCGCCCGCTCGGCAAACCGAAAGTCCTTATGGCTCTCGGCCGCGTCGCTGAGCAACTGGATCGCCTCGTCTTCGGCGTCATCCTGCTCCAAATCCGCCAAGGCATCGGCCAGATTGAAGGCATTCTGGGCCACGTCCGGGTCCTTGGCGTAGGCCCGCCGGGCCTCCTCGACGGCGCTGAGCCGGTAGTCCTCTGTCTTGATCATCCGGTCCTGGGCGTACAGTCTGGCCTGTGTCTCGCGGTCCCGGATCGACTGGCGGAAGTCGCCCTCGACGCCGTACTTGCCTTTGGACATCGTCAATTCGGCCGAGAGGTTCTTGAACTCGTCGGCCAGCTCCTTGTCGTCGGGCTTCATCCGCACGGCCCGCTGACAGGCCGCCACCGCCTTGTCGTACTGCCCCATCGCCTTGTAGCAGTCCTTCAAAAGGACATAGGTTTGCAGGGAGGGTTTCTCAATGGCGTTGTTGGTCTGGAAGATCAGATTGGCAATCCAGTGCGCCGTGCGGTGGTATCCGCCGTCGACCGCCGCCTTGAGCATGGCTTCGGCATAGGGGGTGTGGTCGGGGTCCTTCGCGAAGAGATACTCGGCGTTGAGCATCTGTTCGAGCGGAGTCCTGCCGCGCAGATGCTTGACCCGCTCGACCATGGAAGGCTTCTTGCCGCCCCGCCCTCGCCGCTGAAGCCCCAGCTCGCACAGGGGCAGGTGTCCCTCTTCGAGCGCGTCGGGAGCTCGCTGAAGGCCTTCGAGGTACATCTCGATCGCGTAGTCGTAGTTCTTGCTCTCCGCGGCACTGCGCGCCTTCTCAAAGAACGCCCTGGCGGCGGCCAGGTCACCCTGGTCCGACGGGGCGGCCGGGACAGACTCCTCCTGTTCTGCTCCCGCCGGATCCTGAGCCTGAGGCGGGCGCGCCGCATTGACGCGAGTCCGCTGGGGTCGCGCCTTGGCGGCGCCTGAGACGGCGACGGGCGTTCCGGTACCGGCGCGTCTGGCAGCCCCAAGCTTGCCGGCCAGGCGTTTGAGGTCTTCCGCCAGCATGAGATCGTCAGGCTTGAGCCGTGCGGCACGCTGGCAGGCGGCCACGGCGCGCTCGATCTGCCCGATCGCCTCGTAGGAATCCTTCAGCAGGATGTAGACAGCCGCCGAGGGTCTGCGGGCATTGTTGTTGGCCAGGAACATCAGGTCCGCCATCCACTTGACCGTTTCGGTGTATCGACCCGCAACGGCGGCGCGTAGCACCGCTTCTCCGTAGGCCAGATGCTGAGGGTCCTTGGCGAGAAGGTACTCGGCGTTGAGCATCTTCTCCAGCGGCGTGTCACCCTCGGAGAGCTTCTGCTCGACCTCCTCGGCCGATGGCCTGGCCCCGCCCCGCTCGTCGCGCCGCAGGGCCAGGACACGAAGATCTATGTGGCCGCCCTCGACCGTGTCGGGACTGTGTCGCAATCCCGCCAGATACGCATCGATGGCCCGGTCGAAATCGCCCGCCTCAAAAGCCTGGCGAGCTCGTTCGAAGTGGGCCTCGGCCTGCGCTTGTGCTTGAGCATCCGGTTCGGGCATAGCGGCAAGTGGATTATCACCTCACATGGTATACAACTAACCAACTGTAGTATTCGACCTGATTTTGTCAACGAATAAATGCTTGCGTCTGCCATACCCCCGCGTTATAAGAATTCGTTCGCCGGTTATCTGACCTTGCGGGGTTGCAGCCGCCACGATGGACACGTCATTTAGGAAGAAGCAGGTATGCAAACGGCTCTGGAGCAGTACGACCCTCAGATCTACGAGCTGATTCGGCAGGAAGAGGCCCGACAGAGCGGCTCGATTCGGCTGATCCCCTCGGAGAACTATGTCTCGCGCGCCGTAATGATGGCCAGCGCGAGCTGTCTGACGAACAAGTACGCCGAAGGCTATCCCGGCAAACGCTACTACGAAGGGCAGCAGGTCACGGATCTGATTGAGAAACTGGCCCAGGACCGGGCCAAGGCGCTGTTCAAAGCCGATCACGCCAACGTCCAGCCCTACTCGGGCTCGGTGGCGAACCTGGCCGCTTACGCGGCGCTGATCGAGCCGGGTGACACAATCATGGGCATGTCTCTGTCCCACGGTGGACACCTGACCCACGGCTGGAAGGTCTCTCTGACGAGCAAGTTCTACAATTCCGTCCCCTACTACGTGAACACCGAGACCGGTCTGCTCGACTACGACGCCATTCGCGACCTCGCCAAGAAGCACCGTCCGAAGATCATCATCTCCGGGGCCACCGCCTATCCGAGAATCATCGATTTCGACCTCTTCGGCCAGATCGCCAAAGAGGTCGGAGCGTTCCTTGTCAGCGACATCGCCCATATCGCGGGCCTGGTGGTCGCGGGCATCCACAAGAGCCCCGTGCCGTACGCGGACATCGTCTCGACGACAACTCACAAGACCCTGCGCGGTCCGCGCGGGGGCCTGCTGTTGTGCAAGGCCGAACACGCCGCCAAGGTGGACAAGGCGGTCTTCCCCGGCCTCCAGGGCGGTCCGCACATGCATACGCTGACCGCGATCGCCGTGGCTATGGCCGAGGCCAACACGCCGGAATTCGTCGCCTATGCCACGCAGGTCGCCAGGAACGCCAAGGCGATGGCGAATAAGCTGCTCGAATATGGCTTCAAGCTGGTCACCGGAGGGACCGATAACCACCTGATCCTCATCGATCTGCGGAACAAGGAGATCCCGGGCAAGAAGCTGGCCAAGGCCCTGGACCGGGCGCGGATCGTCAGCAACTACAATACCGTCCCGGGCGACCCGGCCCCGCCGTTCAACCCCAGCGGCCTGAGGATCGGAACCCCGGCAATCACCACGCGGGGGATGAAAGAGCCGGAGGCCGAACAGATCGCGACGTTCATTCACCGGGTGGCCGAGAGCATCGACAACGAATCCGTCATCGAGCAGATCAGCAAAGAGGTCCTGTTGTTGTGCTCCCGGTTTCCGGTGCCCGAGCACTTCATCATACCGCCGAAGAACGGACATCGGTGAGGCATCCGGCAAGAGTGCGGCGAGATGGAGATGCAAATCGGCGAATGATGTCGCCTGGTCTGAGACCCGGTTGGCATGCGCGCGGCTTTCGGTCCCCCGCGAACAGAGCCGTCGACCACACGTAGCGTAACCTATGGCAGAACAGATGTTGACAGCGGGCATCCTCGGCTTGGGCGGGACCGGACGCCTTCTTCTGGAGTCGGCTCGACAGACCGGGCAGTTCCTCATCAAAGCCGTCGCGGATCAAGACCAGCAGCAGGTGGAAAGGACCGCCGCCGAGCTTCCGTGCGAGCCCTACACCGACTACCGGCAGATGATCGTCCAGAATCAACTCGACTGTCTTCTGGTCGCCGCCGACATCCATCTCTGCGACGAGCACCTTAAGACGGCGATCCGAAAGAAGTTCCACGTGCTGAAGCTGGCCCCGCCCGCCAGGGATTACGAAGAGGCGCTTGAGTACGTCCAGATGGCGGAGTACGAGAAGGTCCGATTCGCCATCGGCAATCCGGCCAGGTTCCAGTCCAGCTACCTGGCCGCCCATGAGTTGATCGCCCAGGGACAGATCAAGAACGTGTTTCTCGTCACGGCCTACAGTGAAGCCGCGGACGTCGATCGGCCCGCCTGGCAGAGCGATCCCCGGTTGGCCGGAGGGGGTGTGCTGCTGCACGATTGTCACCAGATCGTCGATCAGATCCTCTGGAACTTCTCTCTGCCGCAACAAGTCTATGCCCTGACCACCAATCAGGCCCCCGACAAACAACAGCGGTTGTACCTGACGGAAGACACGGCGGTGATTTCCATGAAGTTCACCGACGCCCTGACCGCCAGCATCGTCGCCACGCGACGGAGCGATCAGGGCCCGACCCGAAGGGGCTTGCAGATCTACGGCAAGGAGGCTCGTCTGACAATCACGGACAATCGGGTGATCCTCAGCACCGACTCCGGTCTGGACGATCAAGTCTGGCAATTCGAGGAAACCGAGCAGGACGCCATGCAGAGGCTGTTGTCCAGTTTCGCCCGGAGCGTTCGCGACCCGTCGGAGCACCCGCTGGCCAGCAGCGGCGCCGAGAACCTCAAGAACATGGCCGTGTTCGAATCCGCCTACCTGTCGGCGCGAACGGGTTTCCCCGAGGAGCCCATGCGAATCCTTCAGATCACGCGAAACGCCTCCGGCGCCGCCAGTCTCTCCGGCGCCGACATCGTCGCATACATCCGCGATGCCGCATCGTGAGAACCCTGCCGCTGTCCATCAGGGCAAAGCAGGATGCGCAACCCGTGGATGCTGAAAGGCCGGTCACATCCAGCACCCCTGTGCCTCTGCCGCCCCAACAAGTATTTGACAGACATCCTGCACCGGGGTATGTTTCGTCTCGGCAGTGTCGATGAGACGGCCTCAATCGGCAAGACCGTGTGGACAGGATCGACCAGAGGCGCCTAATTCCAGTCGGGAGGTTTGAGTCATGAAGAACCTGATTTACGGCGGTATCATCGCGTTGTGTCTGATCGTAGCGGCAGTCGTCGTCTTCGCGACTCGATCGAGCGGTCCTGGCGGCATCGACAGTCTTTCTGACGATACCCAGGTGTGGGTCCTGTGCACGGCCTGCAACGCCTCGTACCAGATGGGAGAGAAGGAATTCTACACGCAACTGACAGACAGAACGGCGCAACTGGCCAATCCGATGGCCCGGGCTCTGCTGACCTGCCAAAAATGCGGCAAGGACAGGGTCGTCAAGGCCGTCAAATGCGACAAGTGCGGCGAAGTCTTCCCCGAGGGGATCGTGCCCAACGACTTCGACGATCGATGCCCCAAGTGCAAGTTCAGCGCCACCGAGGAAAAGCGAAAAGCCAGCAAGGCAAAGGCAGACCAAGGTTGAACACTGCGTGCATCGCCTGACGGCACATGTGGCCATTCTGCCTGAGACAGAAGGGATATGACCGCAGCTCGCAGCGGTGGCCCACACGCCTGCGGCCAGATCGAGATATAGAGCCGGCCCTTGCCAAGGGCCGGCTCTTGGCATTTCTATGGAGTGTTCGGTTCCGCGACTTCACCGTGGTTCCGTCGCGAGGTCAGAACGTCGAGCACGTTCTGCTTGTATTCCTCTGTGCCCTTCTTCAGTTCGCTGAACATCGCGTAGCGCCCGCCGATTCGCTCCTCCAGATACGAAATGCGACTTTCCGGGTTGGGGTGGGTGGAAAAGAACTCGATCGGTCGAACCGTCTGCAACTCCTGCAAGATCCGCATCGTCTCGACCATTCCGCTGGGATCGTAGCCTGCCTGAACCATGTAGGACAGTCCCACCAGATCGGCGTCCTTCTCATCGTCTCGGCTGTATTGCAGGGACAGGACGCCGCTGATGAAACCCGCCGCCCGGGTCACGTCGCCCGGGGCGTCGCCGATGGCCGCCGCCGCCACTAACGCCGTCATGCCGATCTGCCGGCTCATGGCCACCAGGGTGTCTCTGGCGACGACGTGGCCCACTTCGTGGCCCAGTATTGCGGCCAATTGGGCCTCCGATTCGAGTTTCTCCAGGAGTCCGCTGGTGATATAGACGTAGCCACCGGGAACGGCAAAGGCGTTGATCCCTTTGTAGCGGACCGCCGTGAAGTGATAGGCAATGTCCGGCCGATGACAAACCCGCGCGATGCGCTGGCCGACGCGGTTGACGTAGCTCTGGAGATTCTCATCCGTCAATCGCCCCCCCAAGGCTTTCTCGATCTGCGGCGCGTACTTGCGGCCCAGTTCCACGTCCTTCTCCGGGCCGAAGAACATCAACTCCTCGTCCCCCGTGACTGGATTGACCGCGCAGCCGGCCAACATGACCGTCAATGCCGCACCCAACAGCGTCAATCCCGTTCTCATGCCCAAGACCTCTGGATTTCGCGAAGTTCCCGTTGAAAAGCCTGCAAAGCGCATTATAATCGCGGTTTTATCGTTTGGTAGTAGAAACCATGGAACACGCGGAGCCCTGTAAGGGCTGTAGTCAGGCACACGACTGCGCCAGAGTCTACGAGCGACTCGGCCATGCCGGGGGGCCTTCGGTGGCGTGGAAGGCGGTCGTCGCTTTCGTGCTGCCCGTTGTCGCGTTTGTCGCGGCCCTGGCAACGTTCGACGACCTGCTCGAACAGGCTGTAACAGAGCGGTACCGAACGCCCTGCGCATTCGTCATGGCTCTGGCATTCGCCGTCGGCCTGACTGTGGCCACCAGTTTCCTGCTCCGACGATACGGTAAGAAGCGTTAGTACTCGGATTGCGTCCATATGGCTACCGATTCGCATGGCAGAACCACATTCTCTCGCGGAGTGCATCCTCCCGAGAGCAAGCACCTGACCGAAGACAGGCCGATCGAGCCGGGCCCAGGTGTTGCGGAGCTTTCAATCTTGCTCAGCCAGCACATCGGCGCGCCCTGCCAGGCAGCCGTCAAGAAGGGCGACCTCGTGCAGGCCGGACAGAAGATCGGCGAGTGCCAGGCGTTCGTCTGTGCACCCGTGCATGCCCCGGTGGCGGGCAAGGTCAAGGAGCTGGCGCTGCGGCCGCATCCGGTGCTCGGACGCTGTCAGGCCATTGCCATCGAGCCTCAGGAGCCCGCGTCGCCAACCCTGCCTTCGTTCAGCCTTCCCGCCGATTTCGACCCGACTCGGCACACCCCTCAGGAGATCTGCGAGGCCGTCAGGGATGCCGGCCTGGTGGGCATGGGCGGAGCAGGGTTTCCCACCAGCGTGAAGATCCAGCCGGATGCGAAGCCCCCGAAGCACACCCTGCTCGTCAACGGCTGTGAGTGCGAGCCCTATATCACTTGTGATTACCGCCTGATGCTCGAATGGACCGATCAGGTCCTGGCCGGGATTCGGCTCGCTCAGCGGGCCTGCGGTGCATCCAAGGTCTTCATCGGCGTCGAGGACAACAAACCCAAAGCCATCGACGCAGTGGGCGCGGCGATCAAGAGGGCCGGATCGGGCTCCGACATCCGCGTGGTTTCACTGCAGACCAAATACCCGCAGGGAGGTGAGCGGCAGCTCATCAACGCCGTGCTCGGCCAGACGGTCCCGACCGGAGGCATTCCTCCCATGATCGGGGTCGTCGTGATCAACGTAGCCACCGCGGCCGCCATTGCCGATGCCGTCCTCTATCATCGGCCGCTGACTCATCGCGTCGTCACCGTCACCGGCGAAGCCATCGCCAAGGCGGGCAATTACTACGTCCCGATCGGCACGCCCGTCGAAGCATTGATCGAGTTCTGCGGAGGCGTGACCGAGAAGTCCGCCAAGGTCGTCATGGGCGGCCCGATGATGGGATTGGCCATCGCCGACCTGAACACGCCGATCACGAAGACCAGCGGGGCTGTGACCGTCCTGACCCGGCGCCAGATCGGCCAGGCCAAGTTCGAGCGGCGACAGACCGCCTGCATTCGCTGCGGCCGGTGCCTGGAGGTCTGCCCGGAGAATCTCAGTCCAACTCGCATCGCCCACGCGGTCAGGAGCAACCTCCTGGACGTTGCGCAGAGCTACTTCATCAGCGCCTGCATCGAGTGCGGCTGCTGTAGTTACGTCTGCCCCGCCAACATCGAACTGACCGGCTACATCAAGACAGGCAAAATCTTCCTGGCCCGGCAGAGAAAGAAGATGCCGGCCTGATGGGCATGGTGCGCCACGGCAAGGGATGACAAGGACTCGATAGATGCTCAGAGATATCACGGTTTCGTTCGCACCGCACATCAGCAAGCGGCTTTCGACGCAGCGGGTCATGCTGGACGTGCTCATCGGGCTGGTCCCGTTGGTGGCGGCGGCGGGCTTCTACTTTCGGATTCGCGCCCTGCTGCTCATCGGCGTCTGCGTCCTCTGGTGTGTGGGCATCGAGTGGGTCTGCAACCTGATTCGCAGGAGGCCCAACTCGCTGTGGGACCTCAGCGCGGTCGTCACCGGCGTCATCCTGGGCCTGTCGCTTCCGCCGGCCCTGCCCTTCTGGACGGCCGCCGTCGGCTCGGTGATCGCCATCGGCGTCGGCAAGATGGCCTTCGGGGGCCTGGGCGCCAACGTCTTCAACCCGGCCATGGTCGGCCGCGCCTTTCTGACTGCCTCGTTCGGCATTCTGATGACGACGTGGACCGTGCCGGCGTCGATCGACAGCGCCATGCCGAAGCTCTCTCCGGCCGACGCCGTGGACACGCGAACCCAGGCCACCCCGCTGGCCTGGAGCAAGACGGCCATCAAGAACCAAACCGAAGCGAAGACGTACAGCCGCCGACTGCTTCTGTCGACGATCACCGGGGAGGTGGCCGGCAGTTTGGGCGAAACCAGCGCAATTGCCGCCCTCCTGGGCGGCGCCTATCTGCTCTGGCGTCGGACTATCGGTTTCCACATCCCGGCCGCCGTGCTGCTGGCGGCGTTCGTATTCGGTGGGATCGCCTACCTGATCGACCCGGACGCCTACGTTTCGCCGTTTTACCACCTCACGAGCGGCGCCCTGCTGTTCGGAGCGTTCTTCATCGCGACAGACCCAGTGACCGCTCCGCTGACGCGCCGCGGGATGTGGCTCTTCGGCCTGGGCATCGGGACCATCACGCTGCTGATTCGCATCGTCGGCACGTATCCGGAGGGCTTCATGTTCGCGGTCCTGGTGATGAACGGCCTGACCCCTCTGATCGACAGACTGTGCCGGCGGGTGCCGGTGGGAGGATTGCCTCGTGTTGGATAGCCTGAAGCACTTCGCAAGGGAAAGCTGGCTGCTGGTGGTCGCCTCTGTGCTGTGCGGGCTGCTGCTGGCCGCGACGAACGCCGCGCTGGGCCCGCGGATCGAAGTGAACAAGGCTCTGAAGCTGACCAGTCTGGCGGGCGGTCTGCTGCCCTCCGCCCAGGCTTTCGTACCTCTATCCAGCCCTGTGGAGGTCAAAGGCCTCGACGGCAAGACGGAGTCGGCAGTGGTATTCAAGGCCACAGCCGACGACACCGTCGTAGGCTGGGTCTTCAAAGTCGTGGGGTCGGGGTTTGCCGACAAGATCGAGTTGGTCGTCGCGGCCGATGCCTCATTCAGCAAGCTTGTCGGCTACGACGTGGTCAGCAGCAGCGAAACCCCGGGGTTCGGCGACCAGATCAAGGACGCGTACTACCGCAACCAGTTCACCGGAGCGCCCGTCGGGCAACTCTCACTCGTCGGGCTTGGCGCCGCCAAAGAGCAGGACATCGACTCAACCATCGTGGCCATCAGCGGCGCGACGATCAGCAGCACCGCCGTCGTCCAGGCCATGAACCACTACCTGCCGCAACTGAAGGACCAACTCCAGCAGAAAGGGCTGATCGGCCATGGCAACAACCCCTGACGGACAGAACGTCTACGCAGAGGCCGTCGCCACGGGTCTGTGGCGCGAGATTCCGGTCTTTCGCATGCTCCTGGGCACATGCCCGACCCTGGCGGTGACCGCTGCGATCAAGCCGGCCCTGACCATGGGGCTGTGCGTGATCTTCGTGCTCGTGTGCAGCAACATCATGGTCAGTCTGATGCGAAAGGGGTTGCGTCCGCACGTTCGCATCCTGTTGTTCACGCTGACGATCGCCACCTTCGTGACCATTGCGGACCTTTTCCTGCGGGCCTACCAGCCGGTGATGAGCGAGGCCCTGGGCCCGTACGTTCCGCTGATCATCGTCAACTGCGTGATCATCTGGCGGGCCGAGGCCCGTGCCAGCAACAGCGGCGTCCTGCTGAGCATCGTGGACGGCCTGGCCATGGGCGTGGGGTTCACCATCGCCTTGTGCGTTCTGGCCACGATCCGTGAAGTTCTCGGCACCGGCTGCCTCTTCGAGATCCCGGTCCTGCCCAAGGCCTTTCCCGCATGGGCGGCGATGGGTATGCCGGTGGGCGCGTTCCTGACGTTCGGGCTCGTGCTCGGGTTCATCAACTACGTCAGCCGGAAACGGAGCTAAGGGAGTCGCACGATGGATTTGCTGTACGTTCTGCTCACGGGCTTCATCTCCGTTGTCTTGATCAACAACCTCGTGTTCACGAAGTTCCTGGGGATCTGCCCGTACATCGGAGTCTCGGGGCGAATCGACATGGCCTTCGGCATGGGCCTGGCGGTTACGTTCGTCATGACGCTCAGCGGCACCCTCACCTGGATGATCGACCACTGGCTGCTGATGCCTCTGAACCTGGAGGTGGCCCGGTATGTGGCCTTCATCATGGTGATCGCGGCCGCCGTGCAACTAGTCGAAATGTACCTGAAGAAGTTCTTCCCCCCCTTGTACGAGAGCTTCGGCATCTTCCTGCCTCTGATCACGACCAATTGCGCGATTCTGGGCTTGTGCCTGTTTCTCGTCGTCTGGGGCACCAGCACTCTGATTGAGGCGGTGGTTCTGAGTTTCGGCGGAGGCATAGGTTTCACCATCGCGATTTGCATCATGGCGGGGATTCGCGAGAACATGCAGATGGTCGACGTGCCCGAGTCCCTGCGTGGCGCTCCGATCACACTGATCACGGCGGGACTTCTGGCCCTGGCCTTCATGGGATTTGCGGGAATCATATGATCATGTTGACGGGTGTTCTGGGAGCGATAAGTGGCGTGTGGCTGGCCGGCCTGATCATGCTCGGCCTGGGCCTGGTCTTTGCGATTGTCCTGCTCGTCGCCAGCGAGAAGCTCAAGGTTCCCGTGGACCCGAGGATCACACAGGTTTACGAGGTCCTGCCTCACCTCGATTGCGGGGCCTGCGGCTATCCCGGGTGCAGCGGGTACGCCAAGGCGGTGATCGCCAATCCCGAACTGCTCGGCCAGTGCGCGCCGGGCGGGGCCGACGCCGCTAGCAGAATCGCCGCCATCCTAAACCTGCGAATCAGCGCGTCCGGACCAGCCAAGCGACCAATCGTCCACTGCCGCGCCCATACGGCGGACCGAACCTACTTCGCCCAGTATCAGGGCATTCCAAGCTGCACCGCCGCCAATGCGCTGGCCAACGCCCAGGCGTGCAAGTTTGGGTGCCTCGGGTTCGGAGACTGCGTCCGCGCGTGCAAGTTCGATGCGCTGCACGTGATCGACGGCCTGTCTACGGTCGACTACACCAAGTGCACCGGCTGCGGCGCCTGCTCGAAGGCCTGCCCGCGAAACCTGATCGAGATGGTCCCCTTCAGCTACGAGAACATGATGACCGTCGCGTGCCGCAGCCGGGAGAACGGCAAGAGCACGCGGGCGTTCTGCCAGGTCGGCTGCATCGGCTGCGGCCTGTGCGCCAAGCAGAGCGAGGCCTTCACCGTCGCCGACAATCTCGCCCGCATGGACTACGCGAAATACGCGCCCTGCGGCGAGAATGAGGCCGCCATGAACAAGTGCCCCACCGGCGTCATCGTCTGCCGCGGCAAAACCGCCCCACCCCCACGCGAACCCAAAGCCAAATCCGCCGAAGCAGCCAAAGGCTGACGGTGACGTTTGGCAGTGCGATGTTCGACGCCTTACCTGACATAGGCTTTCGCGCCGCTGCTGAAGATCGGCTGAGCGTCCCGGCCGACGGGAATCAGGATCGCCTCAACATCGGGGATACTCTCAACCAGGGCGAGGCCCGCTTCCGGCCCAAGGACATTCACGGCGGTTGACAGCGCATCGGCGGTGACCGCATTCGACGCGATGATCGTGTCGCTGACCAGCTTGTGTGCACCTTTGCCGGTTCCGGTATCGATGATGTGGCTCTCCTTGCTGCCCTGGACCTTGACGAACCTGCGGTAGTCTCCGCTGGTGGCCACGCTCTCGTCCGTTAGCGTCAGAACCAGCAGGAGCTTCGAGCCGCCTAGTTCGTCCGGCGCGACGTTCGGGTCCTGCAGACCGACTCGCCAGCACTCCTGTCCTTCAGGGGGCCGTCCGAAGCAGCGGATGTTGCCGCCCAAGTCCACCATTCCCCCGGCAGCGCCTCGCTTCTTCATCGCCGCAACCGACTTGTCGACCGCATAGCCTTTCGCTATCCCACCGAGGTCGATTCTCATCCCTTCGGCCGCAAAGCGGACCGTCCGCGTATTCGTATCGAGCAGCAGCTTGTCGTAGCCCACTCTGCTCTTGGCCTCGGCAATCTCGGCCTCTGTGGGCACGGTGTCGGCGGCGGCAGCGCGGCGCCACAGCTCGCCCAGAGCGCCGATCGTGACATCGAACGCACCACCGGACAGCTCGCTGAACTGTCTGGCCTTCTCCAGGACCTCGAAGGTCGCTTCGTCGACCTCAACCGCCCTTTGGTGAGCCTCGCGATTGACCGTGTTCAGTTCGGAGTCGCAATTGTGGTAGCTCATCAGCTCCTCGACGCGCCTCTGCTCTTCAAATGCGGCGGCGATACAGGCGCGCGCCACCTTCTCGCTCGGCGCGATGGCCACAGCGCGGGAGAATGTCCCCATAACGACCTTGTAGCCGCTGTCGACCTGGACCATCTTGCGGGCTGTCAGGCCTACATAGAGGGCGCCTCCAAGCAGCAGACAGACGACTACGACGGCAATTCCGCGACCGGTTCTGTTCATGACAACCTCATGCATCTTCCGGCGGGACACACCCCGCCGCATCTATCGAGACCATGCGAGACCCGGTATAATAGCCGCATGACACACAGAAAGATAGAGATACTGGCCGACCGGGTCGAGCGTGAATTCCTTCCCTTCGTGCGCCGGCCGGCTCGCTATATTGGCGGCGAAATCAACCAGGTTCGCAAGACTCTCGACCGGTGCGAACTGACCGTAGCATTGTGCTTTCCCGACGTATACGAAGTCGCCATGTCCAACACGGGCCTGGCCCTGATCTATCACGTCCTCAACAGCATGGGCGGCGTCGCAGCCGAACGCGTCTTCGCACCCTGGGTGGACGCCGAGGCGATCCTGCGCGAGAAACGCATACCCCTGTTCAGCCTGGAATCGAAGGCGTCGCTGGCCGGCTTCGACGTGATCGGTTTCAGTCTCAGCAACGAGCTTTGCTACACGAACGTGCTGAACATGCTCGACCTGGCCGGGCTACCCGTTCGCAGCGAGCAGCGGGCGCAGGACGATCCGCTGGTCATCGCGGGCGGCGGGATGGCCAACTGCTGCGAACCGGTCGCCGACTTCATCGACCTGTTCGTCCTGGGCGAGGCGGAAGAAGCCGTGGTCGAACTGGCAAACCTCTTGATCGCCGGCAAGAGAGACGGCAAAGCCAAAGACGAGATCCTGTTCGAGATTGCTCGGCGATTTGACTGGGCCTATGTCCCCCGCTTCTACGAGTTCGCCTACGACCATTCGCGCATCACGGCCTTCAAGGCCCGCAACGAGATGCTGCCGATCCGATTTCACAACGCCGTCGTCGGGGATTTTGAGAACGCGCCGGTTTCAACACGTCCCATCGTCCCGTTTGCCGAAGCAGTCCACGAGCGCGTCAGCATCGAGATCATGCGAGGCTGTCCCGGCCGGTGCCGGTTCTGCCAGGCGAGCTTCTGCCGACGGCCGATCCGCTACCGAAGCGCCGAGAAGGTCTTCGAACTGGCCAAGGCCTCGCAGGAGACGACAGGATTCGACACCGTGAGCCTGCTGAGTCTGTCGAGCGCCGATTACCCTCCTCTCGAAGAGCTGGTCGCCCGGCTGAAAGGGTACTTCGAGGACAGAAAGGTAGGCCTGTCCGTGCCGAGCCTGCGCGTGGACCAGCAGCTTCACATGCTGCCGAAGTATTTCACCTCGGTGCGAAAGAGCGGCCTGACCATCGCGGTGGAGGCGGCCAGCGAGAACCTGCGTCAGATCGTCAACAAGCCGCTGAAAGACGAGGACTTGTTCGCCGCAGTCGAGGCAGCGTATCAATCCGGCTGGCAGAAGCTGAAGCTTTACTTCATGATCGGCCTGCCCGGCGAGACGCTCGATGACATCAAGGCGATCGTCGATCTGTCCGACAGGCTGGCGAGACTCCGCAAGAGCGTCGACAATCGGATCGCGCAACTGAGTATCACTGTCAGTTGGTTCGTGCCGAAGCCTCACACTCCCCTCGGCTGGTTTGGCCAGAGGCCGCGAGAGTACTTCCAACAGGCGCGAGGCCTCGTCCTCGACGAGAAACAGCGGCGCCGTGCGAACCATCTGCGTTTCAAGTTCCACGACATCCAGCGGAGCCTTCTCGAATCGGCCATCGGCCGGGGCGACCGGCGTTGCGGCCAAGTCATCGAGGCGGCATGGCGCGACGGCGCGCGCTTCGATCTCTGGGACGAATGTTTCGACTATGAGCGATGGCGGACCGCCTTCGCCGCCACCGGCATGGACTTGGAGGCCGCCGCACAGAGAGCGTTCGAAACGGACCAGAAGCTGCCCTGGGACCACCTTGGAGGTCCCGACAGGCAATACCTCCTGAGGCACTACCACGACGCCATGAGATCGCTGTGAGCGCCCGGCCGTTGCGTCCGAGAACGTCACAGGTCCGCATCCATCGGATTGGATCGGTCTATCGAGCCGACATCAGCACCGCCACGAATGCGTGCCGGCACCCTCCGGGGCAACCTACGAACTAAACCACCTAACATGCTTTGTGAACTGCACTTACGAAAACGCGCCCGTCTGGAGCCCCGCGAGACGCAGCGGTGATCATCCCTGCTCGATCGTCCCTGGACCTGTCCGGGCCGATGCGTGACGCGAACACACTGGAAACCGCCGCCCAATGTGCCGATGAGTCCCTATATCAGCAACAGGAGACGGGATGCTCAGGACCTCCCATGCTGATGGCGAATCAACATGGCTTCGCAGGCCATGTCCTGCAAAGCCGAGCGTGCCCGAAACCGCGTGAACCGGGCAAGGAAGAGCGATGACAATCGTGCAACAACGCTGGTCACGACCGAGAGTCTCACAGTCTGCTCTATGGGCCAAGACGTGAGAGGGAGCCGATAATGCGCAACTGTCAGCCGATTCTGCTGGTGGAAGACGACACCATTGACGCCATGACCGTCAAGAGAGCGTTCAAGGAGCTGAAGGTCATCAACCCCTTGGCGCACGCCTTGAACGGAGAGGACGCGCTTGCCTATCTGCGAGAGGGAGAAGGCGAGAATCCCTGCGTCATCCTGCTCGATCTGAACATGCCGAAGATGAACGGCGTCGAATTCCTCAAGATCGCCAAGGACGATCCATCCCTGAAGAAGATCCCCGTGGTGGTTCTGACGACATCGAATGAAGAGCGGGACATTATCGAGAGCTTCAAGCTGGGCGTGGCCGGCTACATCGTCAAGCCGGTGGACTACCGCAAATTCGTCGAGGCCATCCGGACGATCGACCTCTATTGGACTCTGAGCGAACTGCCCGACGCCGACATCGTACCGCAACCGTCATGCGGCCAGAAGCCGCTTGCCGCAGAGTGCTGAGGTGTCCCGGCAGCCCCTGCCGGTCTGTGCCCGCGTCCGATCACCCGATCATGATTCTGCCAACGCGCGGTTGACGACCCCGCCGTCCCCCTTATGATGCGCCGGTAGCCGGCCGAGCCGCATTCCACACGGCCTGTTGGCAGCCCTCGACTCCTGCTTCGGCCGCATCGGCCAGGGGCTAGCCAGCCTGCCTGCGACCGGAATGCCTCAGGTCTTCAAGTACAAGTTCCGAATTTTCGTTTGACACCCCTTCTTCGTGACATTATAAATCAGGTTTTACATTACGCTCGAAACCACGACTCAAACAGATGCGATGTCGGCCGGATTTGACATCATTGCCGAGGAGCGGAATGGAAGGCCTTCAAGACGAACCGTTGAACACATAAAAGGAGAACGCAATGACACAAGAGCAAGCCATCAACTCCCTGATGACCGAGAATCGGACGTTTCCGCCGCCCGAGGCAGTCCGGAAGAACGCCTATGTCTCGAGCACCGAGCAGTATACCCGGATGTGGGAAAGGTCGGTCAAGGATCCGGACGGCTTCTGGCTGGAGCAGGCCCAGTCGCTGTTGTGGTTCAAGAAGCCGACCAAGAGCCTCGAATACACCTGGGATACCAAGAGCCGGAAGATCGAGCACACCTGGTTCGCAGACGGGCAACTGAACGTCTCGTACAACTGCCTCGACCGCCATCTCAACACGCCGACCGCCAAGAAGACGGCCCTGATCTGGCAGGGTGAGGTCGATTCGAACGTCAGGAAATACACATACGAGCAATTGCACAAGGAAGTCTGCAAGTTCGCGAACGTCCTGAAATCCAAAGGGATCAAGAGGGGCGACCGCGTGGCAATTTACATGCCCATGGTTCCGGAGCTTCCGATTGCGATGCTCGCGTGTACGCGGATCGGGGCGATTCACTCGATCATCTTCGGTGGTTTCAGCGCCGACGCCCTCGAAGGACGCATCAACGACTCGGAGTGCCGGATGTTGGTCACCTCCAACGTGTCGTTGCGCGCCGGCAAGCACATCCCGCTGAAGAACATCGCCGACGAGGCCCTCAAGAAGACGCCGTCGATCGAGTGCGTCATCGTGACCAAGGAAACGGACGATCCCTGCCACATGCAGCCGGGACGCGATTTGTGGTACCACGAGGAGATGGCCAGGGCCGGCGAACAGTGCGAGGCCGAGAAGATGAACGCCGAGGATCCGCTGTTCATCCTCTACACCTCCGGCTCCACCGGCAAGCCCAAGGGCGTGGTCCACACGACCGCCGGCTATCTGCTGCACGTGGCTCTGAGTCACAAAATCATTTTCGATGTCCATGACAAGGACGTTTACTGGTGCACAGCCGATATCGGCTGGGTGACCGGGCACAGCTACATCGTCTATGGTCCTCTGGCCAATGGGGCCACTTCGCTGATGTTCGAGGGTGTCCCGACCTATCCGGACGCGGGTCGGTTCTGGCAGGTGTGCGACAAGTTCGGGGTCACCGTCTTCTACACGGCCCCGACGGCGATTCGCGCGCTGATGCGGCTGGGCGAGGAATGGCCCGCCAAGTACAAGCTCGACACCCTGCGGATCCTCGGCACGGTCGGCGAGCCGATCAACCCGGAGGCCTGGATGTGGTATTACGAACACATCGGTCACAAAAGGTGTCCCATTGTGGACACCTGGTGGCAGACCGAAACGGGCGGCATCCTGATCACGCCGCTGCCGGGTGCCTTCACGCTCAAGCCGGGCAGTGCGACCAAGCCGTTCTTCGGCGTGGACCCGGTCATCCTGCGGGATGACGCCACCGAGTGCGGGCCCAACGAGGGAGGCAAGCTCTGCATCCGTAAGCCCTGGCCCGGCATGATGCGAACGATGTGGGGCGACCACGACCGCTTCATCGACACCTACTTCACCATGTTCGCCGACCAGTACTTCACCGGCGACGGTTGCCGCGTCGATCCGGACGGGGACTACTGGCTGATGGGCCGAATCGACGACGTCGTCAACGTCTCCGGGCACCGCATCGGCACCGCGGAGGTCGAGAGCGCCCTGGTCAGCCATGCGAAAGTCGCCGAAGCGGCCGTAACGCCAATGCCGCATGAGATCAAGGGACAGGCCCTGTACGCCTTCGTGACCCTCAAAGAGGGTATCCATGAGAGCGACGATCTGAAAAAGGAACTGGTCATGCACGTGCGCAAGGAGATCGGCCCGATCGCCGCACCGGACGTGATCCAGTTCGCCCCGGCGCTGCCGAAGACGCGTTCCGGCAAGATCATGCGGCGCATCCTCCGCAAGATCGCTGAGAACAACACCGACAATCTCGGTGACATCACGACCCTGGCCGATCCGCACGTGGTGGAAGTCCTGGTCAAAGGCCGGGGAAAGTAAGGATTGTCTCTCTGCCTGCCGATCGAGAAACCGGACGTGCGCCTTCTTCGGCGCACGTCCGGTTCAGCTACCATGAAGGGGACTGTGCATGAGCGATGAACAAACCGCTACGTTACCCGAGATCAAGAACCACGGCTGGCGCGTGACATTTGCCGCGGTAGGTGTCAATCTCGCCCTGGGTATCCTGTACACCTGGAGCGTTATCAGCAAGGGTGTCCCGCCGGAATGGCAATGGAGCGAGACGGACAAGTCTCTGCCCTACATGTTTGCCTGCCTGATTTTCTCTCTGGTCATGGTGCCGGCCGGTCGCATGCAGGACCGAATCGGTCCGCGCGTGGTGGCCACCATCGGCGGCGTCCTGGTGGGCGCTGGCTTCCTGCTGGCCAGCGTGACGACCTCGCCCTTGGGCTATATCCTCGGATTCGGAGTTCTGGCGGGAACCGGCATCGGCTTCGGCTATGCTGCCGCGACGCCGCCGGCGGTGAAATGGTTCCCTCCCGCCAAGACGGGCCTGATTGCCGGCATCGTCGTCTCGGGGTTTGGCCTGGCCTCGGTGTACGCCGCACCGCTGACCAAGACGCTCATCGACACATGGAACATCCAAACCGCTGTGATGGTCCTTGGCATCACGTTTCTGGCAATCGTCACCGTCCTGGCGCAGTTCCTGAAGGCGCCGCCGGCGGGCTACCTCCCGGCAGGAGCGCCGGCGCCCAAGGCCGCAGCCATCGGCGACAGGAAAACAGACTTCGCGCCCAGAGAGATGCTCGGCACTGCGCAATTCTACCTGCTATGGTTCATGTACGCCTGCGGCGCTGGTGCTGGACTGATGGTCATCGGAAAACTCGCGATCATTGCCAAGGTCCAGGCCGGCATCGATCTCGGCTTCCTTCTCGTAGCCGTGCTGGCCATTGGGAATGGCGCCGGGCGAATCGTCGCCGGCACCCTGAGTGACAAGATCGGACGCAAGGCAACCCTGTTCATGTGCTTTGTGGTACAAGCGGTTCTCGTGCTCGTGCTCTCACAGACCGTAGAGGGCGGCACGTTGGCCCAAGCGCCGATTCTGGCGCTCGTCTCGGCCCTCATCGGCGCCAACTACGGAGCCAATCTCTCGCTGTTCCCATCCGTCACGAAGGACTACTACGGCCTGAAGAACTTCGGCGTGAACTACGGGCTGGTCTTCACCGCCTGGGGTGTGGGCGGGTTCATGCTCGCCTTTCTGGCCGGCAAACTGTATGACGTCTATCAAACGTTCAACTTCGCCTACTACGGGGCATCTGTCCTGCTGATTCTCGCCGCGATCGTGACTGTCTTCGTCAAAGCGCCGCATCGCACGCAGACCGCCACGCAGGCGTAACCAGCCGACGCCACGCGGACCAGCCAAGGCCCAAGCTCTGACCATCTCGGGCCTTCGTGGTGCTTACCCGCCTCTCACAGTCCGTGAATGGGGAAGACCTTGGCCTTGATCAGATCGATCGAGGCCATCAACGCGGGCAGGACCGCCTGTTTCTGTTCTTCACTGACGGCCAGTTCGCGGTCGCGCAGGCCGCCCCGCCAATCGGTGCTCTCCATCATGACGCCGCCCATCAGAGGGCCGAGGTCCGGGCCATCGTCCTCCCCCGTGAAGACGGTCCAGGCCAGGGCCCAGGCACGGACGGAATTCTCCACGTTGTAGCCTCCGCCACCAGTGGCAAGGATCGGCGTGCCGAAGTTCAACAGGTGCTTGATGATCTCCACGTAGGCGTTGTTGGTCAGATGCAGATGGGCCAGCGGATCGCCCGCTAGCGCATCGACACCCAGCTCGAACACGATCACATCCGGTCCGAAGGCGCCGATCAGAGGCAGTACGACAGACTCGAAGGCGTACAGATAGGCGCGATCGTAGGTCCCCACCGGCAACGGGAGATTGACGCAGTAGCCCTCGCCCTTGCCCTCGCCGATCTCGTCCTCGAAGCCCGTTCCCGGAAAGAGCATCTTGGGATTCTCGTGAACGGAGATGGTCATGACGTCCGAACGGCTGTAAAAGGCGTGGGCGACGCCGTCGCCGTTGTGTACGTCCACGTCCAGATAGAGAACCTTCTTGCCCGCCTCCGCCAGAACCAAACAGGCAATCGCGTTGTCATTGATGTAGCAGAAACCCGCCGCCTTCTCGGGAAGGGCGTGGTGATAGCCCCCGGATGGATTGAACGCGACATCGACCCGTCCCGAGAGAACCAGGTCCGCCCCCACGAGCGTCGCGCCCGTCGCGAGCACCGCGTAGTCGTACATGCCGCGGAAGATGGGAACGTCGTCGGTGCCGATGCCCATGTGCAGCGCCTGGATGTCCCATTGTCCCTGGTCCGCTTTCTTCAGGGCATTCAGGTAGCGGGCGGAATGGAAGAGCTTCAGCACCGGTCGATCCGCCGGGATGGGAGCCACTTCGCTGATCCCCCGCCCGGAGAGCAGTCCCATCGAGCAGAGGGTCTTGCGGAGCCTCCCGGCCCGTTCAGGTCGGAAGGGGCAGCCCTCCGGGTAGCGGTACTGCTCGATCTGGTCCGAGTGAATGAAAGCAGCTCTTCGTCCGGACAAGGGCTTTCCTACGAGTGTTCTTTGGTCAGGTCGTATGAGACGTTGTAGACGTCTCCGTCAAACTCCACGTTGACTTTGTATCCGGAATTCTGGAAAACCGCCAGCATCGGTCGGTTGTCCGGCAGCACCTTCGCATAGAAGCGTTTGACGCCACGCTGCTTGGCTACCTGCGTGATGTAGTCCAGCAGGAACGTGCCCATGCCCTTCTGCTGCCACTCGTCCTGCACGAGGAACGCCACCTCGGCCGCCAGCGTCTTCGGGTCGAGGTAGTACTGGGCGATCGCGACGATGTCGTCTCCGCCGATCCCGGGGACCATACCGACAATGGCGATGTCACTCTTGTAGTCGATGTTCGTCAACTGCTGGACATCCTTGTGCGGGAAGGCCACCGTCCGTGTCATGTAGCGAGTCCGAACCGACTGCTCGCTGAGCGAATAGAGCATTTCAGACAAGGCCGGTTCGTCAACCGGCTTGATCGGTCGGAAGAAGATCTCCGTTCCGTCCCGCAGGGTGGCGTAATGCTCCAGTTCCTCCGGGTAGTTCACCTGGTCCCAGGACAGCTCGATCTGATCCTGGTAGATATAGTTCTTGGCCTTGGCCGCCTGGATCAGGCCCTTGCGGAATTTCGGATGGGCAATGTTGATCAGGTCGAGGACGCGCTGCCGGATGCTCTTGCCGTGCAGATAGGCAATGCCGTACTCGGTCACGACGTAGTGGACATCGGCTCGCGTGGTCACCACGCCGGCGCCTTCCGTCAGGTGAGGTACGATGCGGGAGATCTGACCGTTCTTGGCCGTCGAAGGCATGGCGATCACCGCCTTGCCCCCACGGCTGCGGGCCGATCCGCGAATGAAGTCCACCTGGCCCCCGATGCCGCTGTAGAACTTGTGGCCCAGCGAATCGGCACAGACCTGTCCGGTCAGATCAATTTCCAGGCCGGTGTTGATCCCGACCATCTTGTCATGCTGGCTGATGATGTTGACGTCATTGACGTACTCGGTGGGATAGAATTCAAAGAACGGATTGTTGTCGATGTAGTCGTAGAGCTTCTTGGAGCCCATGCAGAAGCTGGCGACGATCTTGCCGCGATTGAGCGATTTCTTGGCACAGGTAATCGCGCCGCAGTCGATCAGGTCCATGATCCAGTCGCTGAACATCTCGGTGTGGACGCCGAGGTCCTTCTTGTAGACGAGGTATTCGGCCAGGGCCTGCGGGATGCGTCCGATGCCACACTCGATGGTACTGCCATCGTCGACGAGCTGGGCGACGTTCTGTCCGATCCGGCGGAGCGTCTCATCGGGCTCGTCGATCGGGATCTCGATGATCGGTTCATCGTAGGGAACCAGCACATCGATCGTGTTGACGTGTAGGAAGCTGTTGCCATGCGTTCGGGGCATGTGGGAGTTGACCTGTGCGACGACGTAGCGAGCGTTGGCGGCCGCCGGCTGCACGATGTCCACGGAAACTCCGAGACTGCACAAGCCATTGGCGTCGGGCGGAGCCACAGAGATCAGCGCCACATCGATGGGAATACGTCCGCTTTCGAACTCGGCGGGAATCTCCGACAGAAAGATCGGCGTGTAGTCGCCGACCCCCCGATCCAGGGCATGTCGGACGTTGTCCGCGATGAAGAAGCTGTTCATCTTGAACTTCTCGCGGAATTTGTCGTCCACGTAAGGAGCCTCTCCCATCGTCAGCAGATGCACGATGTGCGCATCGTAGATATGATCGGAGTACTCCACCAGCGATCGAACCAGATGCTGCGGCTGCGCGCAGCCGGTCCCGATGAAGATGCTGTTGCCCGACTTGATCAGCTTCATCGCCGCCGAAGCGGGCTTCACTTTGTCTTTGTATCTCGCTTGCCAATCAATTGCTTGCATGTCAGTTCTCTACACTAATTCTGGCGTCTACAGCAATGGGCGTGGTGCCCGGAAGGCCCACGACATACGGATTGATGTCCATCTCCTGAATCTGAGGGAACTCCGTCACCAACTGGCTGAGCCGCTGAAGTCCCTCGGCAATCACTTCAATATCCACTCCCTCCTGGCCCCGCACTCCTTTGAGAAGCTGATATGTCTTGGTGTTCACCAGCATCTGCCTGGCCTCATCCTCCGTCAGAGGAGCCAGGTAGAATGCCACGTCCTTGAGGACCTCGACCATGATCCCGCCCATGCCGAACATCATCAGCGGGCCGAAATGCGGATCGCGATGCATGCCGAGGATAACCTCCCGCCCGCTGGAACACATCTCCTGGACCAGCACACCAAGGATATGGGCCTTCGGCATCTTCTTCGGGATGCGGTACATCATCAGATCGAATGCGTCCTTGACCTCCTGGGCGCTCTTGAGTCCGACCTTGACCCCGCCGACGTCGGACTTGTGCACGATGTCGGGCGACCAGATCTTCAGCACGACCGGATAGCCAAGCTGCTCGGCAATGTTGGCCGCCTGCTCGGGCGTCGTGGCAATCGAGCCGTTGGGCGTCGCAAAGCCATAGGCCTCCAGAATCTCCTTGGATTCCGCCTCGCCGACCTCCCGGGCGCCGTGCCGCAGATGTCTCTCGATGATGCTCTCAACCTTGCGACGATTGACAGGGAACAGCCGCACCACCCGTTTCGGTCGGGCGCGCCATCGAACGTAGTCCGCCATCGCCTTGATCGTGGCCACGGCCGCTTCCGGGGAATCATACTGCGGAACCTTGGCCTCTCGAAATACCTTGACGCCCTCCTCGACTTTGCTGGCGCCCATGAAGCACGCGAGAATCGGTTTGTCGGGCTTGCGCCGGGACATCCTGACGACGGCCTCGGCCGTCTCTTTGGCCTCGGTCATGGCCTGTGGCGTCAGAAGGATCAACACCGTCTCCACATTCGGATCGTCGAGGAGCACGTCCAGCGCGAACTCATAGCGGTCCGCCAATGCGTCGCCGAGTACATCCACGGGATTATGGAAGTTCGCGGCGGGCGGCAGTTTGGTCTTCAGCTTCTCGATCGTCTCGGGACCGAGCTTGGCGAAGGTCAGCCCCTCTCGTTCGATCGCATCGGCCGCCATGATGCCGGCGCCGCCGGCGTTCGTCAAAATCACCACGCTGGGGCCTTTGGGCAGCGGCTGATTGGCGAACGCCTGGGCAAAGTCAAATTGCTGCGTGATGGAATCGCAGCGAATGACCCCGGCCCGCGTGAACATGGCCTCATAGGCCACCTCGCTGCCGGCCAGCGACCCGGTGTGCGACGACGCCGCCTTGGCGCCCGCTGCGGTGCCCCCGGACTTCATCAGGAGGATCGGCTTCTCATGGGAGATCTGCTCGGCGGCATGGACGAACGCGTTTCCGTCCTTGATGTTCTCGAGATATCCGGCGATGACTGTGGTGTTGGGGTCCTCCGCCAGCGCTTCGACCAGATCCAACTCATCAACGTCCGCTTTGTTGCCGATGCTGAACAGGCTGCTGAAGCCAATGCCATTGGCCTTGGCGGTGTCGAGAATGGCCGCCAGCAGTGCGCCGGACTGGGACAGGTAACCGATCCCCCCAACCTCTGGCAGGTCCCCTCCGAAACTAGCGTTCAGCTTCGAAGCTGTCACGGTCACCCCCAGGCAGTTCGGTCCGATGATCCGAATGCCCGCCCGACGCGCCACGCGCACCACCTCGTCTTCGAGTTTCTTGCCTTCTTCTCCGATCTCTTTGAAGCCGGCCGTGATAATGATCACCGCCTTGGTCCCGATCTTGGCGCACTCTTCTATGACACCGAGCACGAACTTGGCCGGGATAATGACGATCACCAGTTCCGGCGTCTCGCCGATCGAGGTCAGGTCCGGATAGCACTTGAGGCCTTCGACCGAGTCCGTGCTCCGGTTGACGGGCCAGATCTTCCCCGCGAAACCGGACGAGATCATGTTGACCAGAATCTCGTATCCGACTTTGCCCTTCTGCCGTGAGGCCCCCACGATAGCGACGGATTTCGGAGAAAAGAAGCTTTTGAGACTCATCTGGTGGAATGTCCTTTCTTGAGCTACGTGGTTCCCTGCAAAAAAAATTGATTGTATGGCGTGCGCCCCCTGTCTGCAACAGTTTTCCGGCGAACGAGCACGGAAAACTGCCAACCAGGTTCGATTCTCCGCCGTCCGCGAGTCTACTTCCGAAAGGCAGGCAAATCGGGCTCGATGTGGACCGTGAGATTGACCGGGCAGGCCATCTCCCGATCCAGGGTTTCTTCCAGTCGCTCGGAGATCTCGTGAGCCGCGGCCACGTTCAAGTCCGGGTCGACCAGGATATGGACATCGAGAAACAGCTCCCGCCCCACCGTGCGACTGCGCAGCCGGTGCCACTGGCGGACCCCGTGGTGGCCGTCGATCACCTTCATGACCTGCTCGACCGTCTGCGGATCGACGACCCCTTCGGTCAGCTCCCGCAGCGAGTCGCCGATGATCTTAACACCCACGAGGATAATCATCATCCCAACGGCAATGGCCGCCACCTGATCGCCATGATCGAATCCGACATACAACGCCGCGTAGCCGATCAGCACGGCAACCGAGCTGAGCGCATCGCTGCGATGGTGCCAGGCATTGGCATAAAGTGCTGTGCTGTGGGATCTTACAGCAACGCGTCTCGTGGCCTGATAGAGGGCCTCTTTCGCCAGGATCGACAGCACGGCCGCGAACAAGACGGGCCAGTGCGGCACCACTGCTTCATTCCTGGTAATCGCCAGCGTGGCATAGTAGATCATGGCCCCGCCGACGAGGATCAACACGATCGCCACGAGAACAGCCGAGAACGTCTCCAGCCGGCCGTGTCCATATGGGTGTGACTTGTCGGGCTTCCTGGCCCCCAGATACAGCCCGAGCAGAACCGCCAGGTCGGTCACCAGATCGCTGAGCGAATGAATCCCGTCGGCAATCATCGCCAGAGAGGAAAAAACCAGCCCGACCGCGACCTTGACGACCGAGAGGGCAACGTTCACCGCCATGCCCAGATAGGTAATCCACCGAATCTGCCGGACAGCCGCATCGTTCTTGTCGTTGACTGCCACCGGTCTACCCCAGTGCGGACTCGCGAATCTCCGAGACCGCATCAATGTACCGCCGTGCCGCAGCCTCGTCCCTGGCCTCGACGATAATGCGCATGACAGGCTCGGTGTTGCTGGTGCGCAGATGCACCCAGCCGTCGTCGAAGTCGAAACGGCATCCATCGGACGTGTCCATCGCCGCACCGGCAAACCGCTGCTTCGTTCGAGCGATGATGCGCTCCGCCTGGCCCGCATCAGCAGCGAATTTGTCCTTGTGCATATAGTAGCTGCCGATCTGGCGCACCAGTTGGCTCACCGTCTGGCCCGTCTGGGCCATCAGTTGCAGAACCAGCGCCATCGCCACAAGACTGTCGCGAATCGGCCCCACGCGAAGGTCAATGACCCCTCCGTTTCCCTCGCCGCCGATGATGCAATCATTTGCCAGCATGGCGCCGGCGACGTTGGCCTCTCCCACCGGCGTACGTATGACGCGCCCGCCGGCGGCCTTGGCGACGTCGTCGATCATGCGGGAGGTGGATAGATTTGCGGCCGCCGTGCCCGTGCGGGAGGAATACGCATGCTTTGCGGCCAGCGCCAGCGTGTACTCCTCACCGATGTAGAGGCCGTTCTCGTCGACGATCGCCAGTCGGTCGGCGTCCGGGTCCTGCGCAAAGCCCACATCGGCTCCGGCCTGCCTGACCCGCTCGCATAGGCCACCCAGGTTGGCGGCGGTTGGCTCGGGCTCGTGCGCGAACAGCCCCGTCGGCTCGTCGTTCAACGCGACTACCTCACAGCCCAACTCCGCCAGCAGCCGCTTCGCCACGGGCGCGCCGGCGCCGTTGACACTGTCCAGCACGATCTTGTACCTGCGACGCGCAATCTGTTGTGACTGCACAACCGCTAGTACTTTCTTCACATGAATCTGATCGGTCTCGGAATTGACGGCCACCCGTCCGCACTGTGGCGAGCCGACAAACGAAAACTGCTTGTCGAAGAAACGCCGGCGAATCTGCGCTGCCGTCTCCGGCGGCGGCGCCATGCCGTTGTCCAGAAGTAGCTTGATCCCATTGTAGGGAAGCGGGTTGTGCGATGCCGTGATGATGACACCACCGCGACAACCGAAATGGCGCAGCATGATGCCGACCCCAGGCGTCGTCACCAGACCCAGGTCGATCGCCTCAACGCCGACCGAACATAGACCGGCCATGACTGCCGAAGCGAGCATCTGGCCGCTGACGCGGGAATCCCGCCCGACGCAGACGGAAGGCCCCCGCTCACCGGCGTCGGTGTCCCCTTTCAGGAAACTGCCAAACGCACAACCATACTCGGCAGCGATGGCCGGGGTGAGATTCTCACCGACGATGCCGCGCATCCCACTGACGCTGATGATGAGTTCCTCGGCCATGATATCCGTTCTCCTGGCCACACCACCCGCGCGCCGCTAACAGGCGTCGAAGGAGCATTGCGGCATCTGTGTCTGCCGGTCGCCAATTGCGGGCGTTTACAGCGTACAGACGTAGATCTCGTTTACGAAGTCCAGCTTCGTAAGTTCTTCGACGGCGTCGGCACTCGGCTCTTTGTCGAGGCTGACCGCCAGGATGGCCTTGTGCTCTTCCAGTTTCTGGCCTACGCCCATGGTGCCGATGTTGATGCCGTGCTTGCCGCAGACGGTGCCCACCGACCCGATGACACCCGGCTTGTCGTCGTTGAAGATCACCAGCACCGCTCCCTGCGGCGTCATTTCGATGTTGAATCCGTCGATCTCGATGATGCGCAGCAGCCGCTCGCCGAACACGGAGCCCGTCACAGTTCGAGTGACTTTCGTTGTGACGACCTTCGCACTGAAGCTCGAGGCAACGTCCTTAGCCTCGCTGTTCTTGGTCTCGTCGATGTTGATGCCGCGTTCCTTGGCGAGCATGGGCGTGTTGACCATATTCAGAGGCATCTCAAAATGCTTCTGAAGCAGCCCCATCAGGAAGCCGAGGGTCATCGGCTGGACGTCCATTTCCGCAACCGTTCCACGATACTGGACTTCGATGCCTTTGATATTGCCCGGAGCGATCGTGCTGAGCAGCGCCCCAACGCGGCGGGCCAGCTCGGCATAGCGGCGGACCATCGGCGGCACAGCGCCGGCTGTCGAGGGCGCGTTGATCGCGTTCTTGATCGGACCGCCCTTGATGGCATCGAGCAGGATCTCCGCCGCCTCAACCGCCACCTCCACCTGAGCTTCCTCCGTGCTGGCGCCCAAGTGCGGGGTCACCAGGCAGTTGCCCAGCTCGGCGAAGCGGATGTTCACAGGGGGTTCGCTCGAGAACACGTCGAGGGCCGCCCCGGCAATTCGCTTGGCCGCCAGGGCCTCGTACAGGGCTTCTTCATTGATGATGCCGCCACGGGCGCAGTTGACCAGACGCACGGTCGGCTTCATCATCTCGATCTGCCTAGCACCGATCATGTTGAGGGTTTGCTCGTTCTTCGGGACGTGAAGGCTGATGAAATCGGATTCTTTGAGGATCCGCTCGATATCATCCGTCACCTCGACCCCCTTCTGCTGCGCGTCTTTCGGCGCCGCCAGCGGATCGAATCCGAGCACCTTCATGTTGAATCCGCGGGCCATCTGGGCCACGGCCATACCGATCCGCCCGAGGCCGATCAGGCCCAGGACCTTGCGGTTGAGCTGATTTCCCGTGTATTTCTTGCGGTCCCAGGCCCCGGATTTGAGACTGTTGCAGGCGGGGACCACGTTCCGGCTCATGGCCAACATCAAAGCCATCGTGTGCTCGGCGGCGCTGAGCGTATTGCCCCCGGGCGTGTTCATCACGAGGATTCCCTTGCGGGTCGCTTCCTTGACGTCGATATTGTCCACCCCCACGCCGGCCCGGGCGACGCCCTTGAGCTTGCCCGGATTGGCCAGAACCTTCGCCGTGACTTTGGTGTCGCTGCGGATGATCAGCCCGTCATACTCGCCGATGATCGAGGCCAGCTCGTCCTCGCTGATCCCCGTCTTGACGACGGCCTCGACGCCGTCGGCCGCGTTGATGATATCGATTCCTTCCCGGGCCAGTTTGTCAGTGATCAGAACTTTCATCATACACAGCACTCCCGCAACTGTCCATTGTCCGTACGGCTAACCAGTACTCTGCGCCGCGAAGGCTCGGGCCAGTGTCACCGCCCAGCCGGCAGCCAGAACCACGAGCAAACCCACGATCCAGTACGTTACCTTCGTCTCGTACAAGAGACGATCGAAGACCCTGAAATATACCCCAAGGACTGCCGTCAGAAAAGCCAAAAATGCCGTCAGCACGAGGACACTGCACAGAAACGCGGCGGCCGGCTGAATGTAAAACGCATCCAACAATTGCCCTCGCGCAAAGGCGAGCACGGAGGTCGTCATGCCGCAGGCCGGACAGGGCCATCCCGTCCGCTGCCTGAAACCGCACGGGTTGAAAAGCAGCCCGAAGTCGAAACCACGTCGCTGAAGGACCCACAGGCCCGCGAAGAGCGAGAGAATCGACAACGATATCCCCAAGGCCACACGGCGCTCCGAAGCCGTTGCGCCACGGGTGAGTTTGGCGGCATTTGCCGATTGGCGTGTCAGCATAGCGACAGTAGAATAGAAGGAGTCAACACCCCTGTCAACGATAACGAAGAGGTAGCCCGGTATGTGCTTGGAACAGCAGGCGTTAAGCCAGATTCTCGAGACAGCCATTGTCGCCGCCCGGCTCGCGGGTCAGCACGCGATGGAGGAAATGAACTACGTCAAGGCCACCTTGAAGAATCCGACCGAGCTGGTCACCGACGCCGACCGGCATTGCCAGCAGCTCATCGTCGACCGCATCAAGGAGAGCTTCCCCGACCACGGTTTCATCGCCGAAGAAGGTGAACCGGGAAGGATCTTCAAGCGCGCCCCTCGCGGCGAGCCGGCCATCTGGTGGGTGATCGACCCGATCGACGGGACGAACAACTTCGCTCACGCCATTCCGATCTTCACGGTCAGCATCGGCGTCCTCTACGAGGGCCGGCCGATCGCCGGCGTCGTCTTCGACCCCGCCACCGAATCGATGTACACGGCGGTCAAAGGAGGAGAAGCCCAGCTCAACGGCCGACGCATCGAGACCGGCCAGGACGACATCGCCGCCGTGAACAGCATCGGGCTGGACAGCCACTTCGGCGACCCGCTGCCGAGCTGGGTCGCTCGCATCATTCGCCAGTCGCGATTCCGCAACTTCGGAACGACCGCGCTGCAACTGGCGTACGTGGCCGCAGGAGGATTGATCGGCACCGTGGTCTGCACGCCGAAGCTGTGGGACATCGCCGCCGGAGTCATGATCGCCGAGGCCGCCGGAGCGATCGCGACCGACTGGAGGGGCAGACCCCTGTTCCCCGTGGACCTGGACAACTACGAGGGACACGCCTTCGATGTGCTCGTCGCCAACAGGAAAGTGCATCCCAGGCTCGTCGAGTGGATCGGCGCGTAGATCCTATCGCGGATCGGGAACCGGATACAGCGAGACCAGTCTCGCTCTTGGATTTGCCTCGCTCGTCTGACTCCGGTCGAGGATGGCCATCATTCGTTTCTGCGGCCCGTTGACGCCGATCCGCACCAGGATATACGCCGTGAAGACGTCGCTGCGCACCGTCACCAAGTCGCTGACTCGCGTGAAGAGCACGTCGCGTTCCTCCAGATCGTCGCGCACCCGGTCATAGGTGACATCGGGGCCGCGCGGGTCGTCCTCGTGCAGATTGTCGAGCCCGTCGCTGCCCAGTTGCCGCATTTCCGGAACCTGCAACAAGCCGGCGGGACTGCGGAAGGGACCGTGCTGCTCGCGGTATTCCACGATTGCCTGGGCCCGCGCGAAGGTGGGCTGTCCATTGGGCTGATACTGCATCCACGGCAACTGCGCGATCACAAACCACGGCGCCGTGTTGATGTTGATCCGTCCCATGATGCGCGTCTCGTCGGCGGATCGGCCATGCTCGGTCGGATCGAGGACGGTCAGGTAGTTCAGCAATTCCGCGTAGTCCGGCCGGGCAAGGTCCAGCAACACGCCGGCCGCCGTATCGTCGCGGGTGACGCCGGAGGCGCTGGTGGCAAAGAGCATTCCCAGTTCGCCGATGTTCTTCAGCGGCCGGTTCGCCGGGTGGGCCTGGATGACACCTTCATCGGGATCCACGTAATTGCCTGTGGCATGACCAAGCCCCGGAGAATCCGTCGCGATTTCACTCCAGAGTTTGCGGATGCACTTGCCGGGCGAGATGTCTCGCTGGAGACTGCGGGCCCCCTGGTCGGGCGCCATCCAGCCGGTCCCCACCCTCGTGTGATCGACCGTCGTCCACGTATCCGTCTGCTCGACGTACCGTTCGAGCGATATCCTGGCTCCCTGCGCGAAGCCGTTGGGATCGATCTGGGCCGTGGGATTGGCGTACGCGCTCGGGCGATACCCATACCGCTGGAGGGCATCTTCCGGATCCGGATCGGAGAACCCACTGTCGTTGAATAGCTCCGCTATCGGGTCCTCATTGAGAATGACATGAAAACGTCGGGTCCCCGACCACACAATCGGCACGTGTCTGGACCCGCCGTCGTCCACGATCGTCAGACGCCATTGGCCGGGCTGCGGATCCCTGTCTTCGAAGTATGGTTTGGAGAGTTCGATGGCCGTCGAAGTGTGAACCACACCGGTCGCGTCCGTCACCCCGCGGTAGGCGATTTCGGAGATATAGATGCAGGGCTGCTCGAAACCGTAGTAGTGCGCACCGGAACTGCCGGGAGCGGCGATGGCCGTGACGACGTCATCGTCGTCAATGTAGTCCCGCAGGTTGGCGACAAGCTGGGCGGAATCGGCACTGACGACATTCGCATCGCGGCCGGCCCCGCTCAGTGCGGTGACAATGGCGTCGCGAATGGCGTTCTCGTCGGCGCTGTTGACATTCACCTTCTTGCGCAGCGTCACCGAGCCGACCTCGATCGGTCTGGGCGTGATAATCCGGTCCATGTTGTACGTCGTGGCCAGATGCCGGTACGCGTAATTGGGATCGAGCGTCCCGTCGTCGCGGACCCGGGCAAACCAGCTGTCGAGCGCCTCGCCCGCCGAATCCACAGGCGTGGAGATCGTACGGGGCTTGAAGCGTCCCCACGTTTCGATGCGCGCGTCGATGTCCGCGTGATTGAGCAGGAACCGATAGCGCAACTCCAGCTCATCCGACAGATCGAACGTGCGATACGGGCTGTTCGGATCCGATCGGCCGTATTGCCAGATCACCCACTGCTCATATCCCCTCAAGCCCTGGGTCGGATCGATTCGGCGCTCCGCCAGCAGCGCCGCCGCGTGATTTTGCCGGTCCGCCGGCGTGCTGTTACGGTCCCCCGCCAAGGCGATCACATTGATCTGCTGGACGCTGTTTCCATCGACGCTGGCGGAGTCGGGCCGGTTCGGATCGAACCAATAGCCTGTGTTGACGTTCAGCATGGCGGAGTTGTCGATGATCCGAACGGCGGCGTAGACCGGCCTGCCTCGGCTCGACGTGATGTCAGGCACCTTGAACCACCGTGCATCTCCCACGCCGTCTCCGCTGGCGTCGGCGTTGGTCCCGGTCATATTGACGTCGATGACGTCTCGATCCCCGATGACACGGATTCGCACGTTTCTTGCGTCGGCCGCATTGATGTCGGCGATACGACTGATCTGCCGCCAGTAGTAGTCAGAACCCGACCGATAAGGCTCCAGGTCCGCCAGCCACGGATCGTTCGCGTCCGGGAAATCCCAGTACTCCGGATCGCCTGAAACACCGGGTGTGTCGGCAATCAGCATCTCGCCGATCTGGGCCACGAGTGTCTCGACCGCCAGGCTGAGCTGCTGATTCTCCGCCGCCGCCGACGCGGCCATCCGGTCGATCCGCGCCGTCATGATGAACAGAACGCCCACGATCGCCAGCAGGCTCGTGAGAACCACCGTGAGGATCAACGCCGAACCCGGACGAGAGTCCGCCGAGGATTGTCTTGCCCATGCCGCCATCCGTTCCCCCGTCAGTCGTCCAAATAGACTATGTGTGTGAACGTCCTGCCGCCCGTGAGAAGCCCTTTCGAGTCGTACAGGGTGAAGGTGAATTTCAGGGCGCGTCCCAGGCCGGGGATTTCGTGCAGATGCGCCTCGTCGATACGCGAGGCCTCATACGTGACGTCCCGCAGCGTCACCGCGCCGCGCGGATACCAGATTCCGGGGTTGTCGTTCGGATCCAGATCGTCACCCTCCAGGAGGAAATCGGAGTCATCGTCCAGCTCTTCGTCGCCGTCCGGATTGACCTCCGGCATCCATCGCTGCTCCGTGTCGTTCCAGCCCTGGACGGCAAACTGCCCCACGCCGTCGCATAGCAGCGCGTGCACGGGGTCCGGCTGAGACAGGTCGATCACGACGCCGCGGGCGGCTTCGCTCGTCGTACTGGTAGCGGCGCCGGCAATCGTAACGTCACCCACCACGGACAGAATGTCGATCTTCTCGGCCCTGGGAATCTGCATCCACTCCTGCAACGAGATGTTGTCGTATTCGAGGCTGCTGTTCCATTCCCGCCATTGCTCGTCGGTAAACGAACCGGTGTCGAGTTTGTCGTCGGGGTCCGCCGTGGGCACGAGGATGTGCACCGTTCGCGCCAGCATCCGCTCGGCCGGCTCCTGCTCCTGTGGCCGCAACCGTCCGACCGCATTGTCGGCCGGTCTGCTCACGAGGGTATAGCAGACACGTGCCACGTTGCCGCGGACGGCAGGATCGGCTTTGTACGTCTGGAAATCCCCCGTGGTGAAGAACATGATCCGGTCGAATCGCTCGAAGGCCAACGGATCGTTCGCATTCGGACCGCTGTAGTCGCTCTTGCGCTCGGCGTCCCAGATGATGAACAGGTCTCCGTCCTTGCGCCATCCCTGGAAGTCGGCGTCGAGCTGTTCGGTGATCACGCGGAGCTTCTGCATGATCTCGGCGTTGGCCAGGGCGACCCGGTGCGAGTCAATGCTCACCCGGAAGATCACGCTGGCGAACGACATGACCACCGCCAGAATGCCCAGCGCCACCACCAGTTCGATCAATGTAAAGGCTCTTCGCATTCTATCGCTCTAAAACCGCAGGACCTTCTGATAAACTGCCACCAGAGGACTTCGTCCGCCCGCCACCGGTGGTGGAACCACCCAGACCCACCCCCCCGCCGATGCCGCGATGTCGCCGCCGGTCCACGGACGATCCAGTTTGATCCGTTCGGGAGGTTCGCGGTATCGCTGAAGCACCCGATAGATCTGCCCTGTCTGGTCGTCGAGAAGCGTGGCGCCGTCGTTGGCGAACGTGTTCTCGTCGATCTGGTCCGAGGTCACTGAGTCGATGATCGACACTTCATCTTCTGCCAAGCCCGCCTCCTGGGTCACCCGGATGCGCAGCGGTCGAGGCAGGTCGCCCTGCTCCAGATTCGGGAAACCATCGCCGGAGGCGCGCACCCAATACCGAGCATCGGCCCCGGCGTGGCGACAGACGAACACCGTGACCTGAACCAGGTGACTGTCGGCTCCCAGACGCTTGCACAGAGCCCTCCAGGAGTACTGCCTGGCCGTATCGCCGGCGAGCGACGGATACAGGAACTCGTCGGTCGGGATCGTCGTGAGCTTCTCGTAGGACACAAACTCGTCGGTCTCCAGATTCGGATCGGACGGATCGAGACCGTACAGGCGAATCTTCACCAACGCCTCGTCGCTCGCCACCGCGGCAATCGTCCGTTCCGTCGACAGCGACGTGAAGTAGATGCCCGCCATGAACGTGCCGGCGACAAACACCATGCCAACCGCCAGAGTGCTGACGGCCAGCAGCGTCTCCAGAAGGGAAAAACCGTCTTGTCGCGGTTGCTTCTTCATATCGCCCAATCATTCGGATGAGATCAACGTCCCCGTATGGGGGCTCACGTACACCACGCCGTCGCCCGATAGTCCCGACAGATACTCCGACCACACGACCTTCCTTTGGAACAGATCCGCCAGACGCTGGTGATCGCAGATGACGAAACTCGTGCGGCTCATCTCCCGGCCGAGACCGTAATCGGCCCCGTTTCCCGGCGAGGGATTGCGCGCGGAGTAGTCGTCCTGAATGAACATGCCCCGACCGTATTCGGTGATATTCACAGCGGAGTTGAACACCTGGTCCAGGGACACTTTGCTCGACCCGCTTTCGTTGCTGGGCAGGCTGTACCCGTCCCGATTGCGGACACGCACTTCGCGCACCACCAGCTTGCCCGAGGGTGAGAACAAAATCGAAAACGCCGAGGCGTCGTTCAACTCGTGCTCTTCGTCGATATCGCTGTCGGCCGCGAGCTGGCTGAGGTCCAGGACCCCCACGGTATCGGGCAGCTTCACCGGTTCCAGACCCTCCACCGCTCGGAAACCGATGGCCAATCCCCCTATGTTCTTCGGCTCTTCATGCACGATAAAGATCATGTATTGCGGCGCATCCACTACGCCGATCAGCGGGTTCTGCGAATCCCTCGATCGGCACAGCTTCTGAAATCGTACGCCGGTGTATTTCTGATTCCTCACGGCCATGGCCCGCGCGGAGCTGAGGGCGGCACTGATCATGCTGCGCGTGCCGCTCTGCGATTCGAACGAATGAACCAGCGACCGCAACGCCGGAAGCCCGAAGCCCACCAACAGCGCGATGGTCGCGATCACCAGCGTCATCTCGATCAGCGTCAGACCACCCTTGTTGTGCGCTTGGCAATTCATAAGCTTCCGTTTCACATCGAGCCGAAGTCGGCCCATTCAAGGCGAACGCCTGCGGGGCATGCCTGCCCCCATACCCTCTCTGGTCATGTGCTTCTTCGTCAGCCGGGTCTGCTGCTGATGTCGTCTTCGGTTCCGAACTCTTTGTCCGGTCCTGCCGAGAGCAGTTCCGGAAGATCGTCATCCGGTCCGTAGCGATAATCCAACACTGTTCCCCACGGGTCGCGGACCTCGGCGACATGCGGGTCGGGCTGGTCGCCCTGCCTCGGGAAACTCGGCAGATGCGCCAGAACCTGGCGTGAGGCCGGCTCGGCCATCAGCCGCCCGTACAATTCCCGCATGTGCACCGCCGCGTTGGCATAATCCAGTTCCGGCTGGGGCGGAAACTCGCCCGTTTCTTCCCGGTACTCCTGCAAGGCGCTCCTGAACAGTGCAAACGCGCTGGCCAGGTCGCGCTCCTTGGCCTGATTGCTCATCCGCAGCGTCAGCATCACCACCATGCCGGCCACCACCGCGACGATGGCCACCACGACCAGCATCTCCACGAGGCTCAGTCCAACATGTCGTCTTGCATTCGTCATGGCTTCAGACCGCCGCCGCAACCGACCCGACCTACCGCTGGAAATTGCAGACGTCGTCGTCGGTGCCGTAGAAACCGTCGTAGCCCGCCGAGATCAGGATGTAGGAATCGCCCTTGTGCGGGACCGGAAAATTCTGCGTCGAGGCCCGCCAGTCGGTGATGAAGTCGTAGAACGTGGCCACCGAGCCCGCCAACGGGTTCCAGAACCGCCCGGGGGCTCTCAACGGAGCCGTTCCCCGCTGTGCCAGGTCGATCTGCTCCTTGGCGACGATGAGATAGTCGTTGTCCCGGCTGTCGTAGATGTTCTCCCGGACTTTCTCCGAGGGGTTCGCGCGATAGTAGAGCACGGGCAGGCCGGACTTGCGACGCGATCCATCCAGAAGCGTTACGTCCTTTCCTTTGCCGAAGACGTCTCCGAGAACGAAGGTATTCGCCGCCAGCGGTACCCCGACCGCTCCCAGATCGAACAACCCATCCTGGTTGCCGGCCACGCCCAGTCGCACGGCGTTGGCCGTATCCAGATCCAGGTAGCGGGACTTCCTCTTGTTCATGTCGTACTCGACCGTCCGGTCGTAGAGGAAATAGGTCCCTTCCCCGTGGGTCGTCGTCCCGACACGATAGGGCCAGCGGTTCATCCCGTCGGCGCGCCAGCCCGAATCCGGGTGGAAGCCCAGCAGGTCCCAGCCGAGCAGGGCCTCCGCCAGTTTCTGGGCGCCCGAGGAGTTCTCCGTCTGCTGCGTGTCACGCAGCCACGTGTAACGGTCAGAGGGCGGCAGACTCCCGTAGTCGTTCTTGAACGTCGCCAGGGCCAGATCGATGGCCGTAAACTGCACCTTCTGCTTGGCCTCCCGGGCCGTCTTCCTGACCATGCCGATGGCCGGCAGGAGCATCCCCGTGAGGATGGCGATGATTCCCACCACCACCAGGATCTCCACCAGTGTCAAACCTGACCTTTTCGGTTTCACGATCGTCCTCTTTCAATACCGACGGTTTCCGTCCAATGCTCGTCGCGCTGCCTCGGCTGGATCAGGCAATCCGTCCCGACAACAGGTCCAAGGATGTCGGTCGATGGAACGCTATTCCCGGTACTTCCACTCAAAGTTGCAGATGTCGTCGGCGGTGCCATACTCGCCGTCCCAGCCGGCCGAGATCAGGATGTACGAATCGGGCCTGTACGGCCGGTCCGTCGTGCTGATCTTGTCGCTACGCGTGTTGCGGAAGAACCGAAGCGGGTCGGTCAGATTGTGGGGCGTCGCGGTGGAACCCGAGGCCTCCCAGGGCTTGCCCAACGTGAGCAGCGCCTGATTGTCATGGTAGTTATAGATGTTCCCCCGGCTGTCCGTGATGGTCATAGACGACGCCACGTTCGGATCGTGGAGATTGTTGGCGGTGTTGGCCTTGTAGTACAGGATCGGCATACCCGTCTTCTCGCCCGAGGCCATCTGGCGTTCGTACACGTCACACAGCACGAACGTGTCGGGCAGGAACGAGCCGGCCCCACCGTCGCCATAGATCTGTCTCAGCCGGTAGGCATTGGCATTCTCCGCTTGCAGGTAGGGCCCCTTCCGCGCCGACAAGTTTGCGGCCGTCGGATTGGGTGGATACAACTGCACGCCGCCGGGGCCCAGACCGTCGCGACGGAACAGGGTGTTCGCGTGACAGCCGAGCAGGTCTTTGCCCATGATGGCTTCCGCCAGTCTCATCGAGCCACAGTATGGAGCGCCAGTCGGATCGAGCGAGCCGGAATCCGGGTAGCCGCCGAATTCGTTGCTGAACAGCTCGATGGCGGCGTCGATGCTGCGCAATTGCGCCATCTGCTTGACGTTGGTGGCGAACTTCTTGGCCTTGTTCAAGGCCGGTACGAGCAGGCCGATCAGGATGACGATGATGCTCATCACGGTCAGCAGCTCGACGATCGTGAACGCCCTCGGCGTTCTGGCTGGGTTGGCGACTGGTCTCATTTCTGTTCTCCTTTTAAGATACATGATTGCCTGAATCTCGGTCGAGAGCCGATTAGCTGCCGGTAGCACTCAAGCTGGTGATGACCTGAATCATCGGCAGGAACACCGCCACGACGATCACACCCACCATGCCGCCGAGCCCGATGATCATGATCGGCTCCAGCATGGACATCAAACCGCCGACCAGCACATCCACCTGCTCGTCGTAATTGTCCGCCACTTTCAGCAACATCTTGTCGAGGTCTCCGGTCTCTTCGCCGACCGCCACCATGTTGCTGACCAGCAAGTCGATGGTCTTGGACTGGCGGAGCGGCGCGGCGAAGGTGTCCCCCTGCCGGATCGAGTTGTGGATGTTGCCCAGCAGCTTCGCATAGACCTCGTTGCCTGCCGTCTCACGCGTCACGTTGATGGCGTCGAGAATCGGCACGCCGGCGCTGATCAGCGTCCCGAGGGTTCGCGTCCATCGCGTGATGGAGACCTTACTGGACAACTGCCCGACCACCGGCATCCGCAGATTGATGCTATCCAACACCATGCGTCCCGCCTGGAACCTCCGGATGATCCGCAGGGTGATGATGATGGCAATCGGGGTCGCGATCATCCACGCCCAGCCGTACCGGTAGGCGATCCACGCGCTGATGCCCAGCACGGCCGTCGTGATGGGGTTCAAGGAGCCTCCGACCATCTCCTTGAGCACGCTTTCAAACTGCGGGATCACAAACATCATCAGGCCCAGCAGGATCAGAAACGCGGCCGTGAGCACCACGATCGGGTAGATCATGGCGCTCTTGACACGACCCTTCAGGCGGATGGCCTTCTCCTTGAAGTCGGCGATACGCGCCAGAATCAGGTCGAGCACGCCGCCCGCCTCGCCGGCCGCCACCATGTTCACGAACAGACGGTCGAAACACCGCGGGAACTTCGCCATGGCCTCCGAGAGCGTCGTACCGCCCTCGATCTCGTCCGCCACGTACCCGATGATCCGCTTGAAGGCGCCCGATTTCTGCTGCTCTTCGAGGATGCGCAGAGACCGAAGGATCGGCAAACCCGCATCCTGGAGCGTCGAAAGCTGCCGCGCGAACTCCGTGACGTATTTGACCTTGACCTTCGCCCTGGCCCCCCGGCGGGCCCGCGTCTTTGCCGCGGTCTTGCCCACCTGCTTCGTCGCCGTCTTCGAGCGGACCTTCGTGGGGAAGTACCCCATGTTGCGGATCTTGCTGATGGCTTCCTTCTCGCTGAGGGCCTCGATCTCGTCCTTGATCTCGACCCCCTGGGAATCCAACGCTACATATTGAAAGACAGGCATGTTCCTACCTCACTTGAACGCAACCATCCTGAGCTCCACACGGCCAGCGCCTTAGCTTTCCGTGATCGTTTCCTTGGCGATCTCGTCGATTGTGGTGATGCCGTCGAACACCGCGATCAAACCGTTGTAACGCAGCGGTCTCATGCCCGCCTTCTGGGCCGCCACACGCAGGACATTCGTCGAGGCGCGATTCATGATCAGGTCGCGGATTTCGTCGTTGAAGATCATGATTTCATAGACGCCGGTTCGACCCTTATAGCCGGTCCCGTTGCACTTGCTGCACCCTTTTCCATAATAGAACTTCCGGCCGGCGATTTCCTCTTCCGTCAGACTCAGTTCTTTCAACTGGGCCTCGTCCGGTTCGTAGGGGGTCTTGCACTTGGTGCAGATCCGACGGACCAGACGCTGGGCGACGACGCCTTCGATCGTCGCGGTGATAAGGAACGGCTCGACGCCCAGGTCGAGCAGACGGGCGACGGAACTCGGCGCGTCGTTGGTGTGCAGCGTGGTGAACACCAGGTGGCCGGTCAGCGACGCCTGGGCCGCGATTTCAGCGGTTTCATGGTCACGAATCTCACCGACGAGCACGATGTCAGGGTCCTGTCGCAGAATCGAACGCAGGCACCGGGCAAAGGTCAGCCCGATGTCCGGCTTCATCTGGACCTGGATGAGACCGTCGAGATCGTACTCCACCGGGTCTTCGGTCGTGATGATCTTACTGTCAATCGTGTTCAACTCACTCAAGGCCGAATAGAGGGTGGTGGTCTTTCCGGAACCGGTCGGACCCGTCACGATGATGATCCCGTTCGGCCTGTTGATGAGCTGCCGCACCAGCTTCAGGTCTTCCGGCTGGAACCCCAGCTTCTCCAGGTCGAAGCTCACCTGACTGCGGTCCAGCACACGAAGCACGACGCTCTCCCCGAACATCGTCGGAAGCACGCTGACACGCAGATCGATCGGATTGCCCTGGACCGAGAGCGAAATGCGACCGTCCTGCGGCAGTCTTCGCTCGGCGATGTCCAGGTTCGCCATGACCTTGATTCGGGAGCTCAGGGCCGCGGCAATGTACTTCGGAGGCGGGATCATCTCGTACAGAACGCCGTCGATACGATACCGCATCTTGTATTCGGTCTCGAACGGCTCGAAGTGAATGTCCGACGCCTTGTCTCGAATCGCCTGCAGGAGCACCAGGTTCAGCAGCTTCTTGACAGGGTTGGACTCCGACAGCTCCTTCAGCTCATCCAGGTCGATGCTCTGATTTCGTCCGTCGAATTCCGCCAGAAACGCATCCGACTGGATCTCGTCGATCAGCTCCGTGATGTTGTCATCTTCCGACTCGTAGTACTTCTTCAGCGCCGCCTCAAGGGCATCCCGGTCGGTCATTTTCGCCGTGACGGAAAACCCCATCAACGTCCTCAGGTCGTCCGTCGCCCGGAAGTTGTCGACATTGTCAAGCACGACGACCAACTCATTCTTTGCCTTGTTGTACTCAATTGGAACAATATGATAGCTCGTCGCGGTCTGCGCAGGGACCTTGTCGATGACCTCCTGCGGAACATCCAGTCCGTCGATGTTGACGTACTCCATCCCTCGCTTGGCCGCCAGGGCCACCTGCAACTGCGTCTCATCGATCAGCCCGAGTTCGAGGAAGATCTCGCCGATCCGGACGCCTCCGCCTCGCTGCTTCTGGATGGTGAGGCACTCGTGGACCTTCTCCCGACTGAGGATCCCCATCTTCATCAGGATTCGCCCCAGGGGCCGGCCACGCAACTGCTCAACCGGAGGGAGCTTGATAGCTGTTTTGCTTTTGCCCATAGCTCAAAGCCCTTAAAGCCTCTCTATCTCTTCTACGTCCCGATTATAGCAAAGTAAACAGTTATTTCTCCAAAAATTAGAAATGGGACACCTGGTTAATGAGGCGCAATACGGCTCAGTCTTGCAGCCCCGACAACCAGACAGCGTGTAAGCCTATGTCCTATAGACGTGTTTGTGGCCACCCCGTTACGCGTGGAATAACCGCTCGTGTGTCGCAGACTTTTCGGACCTTTACGTCTTGAGGATCGGTCCCATGTCTTCCAGTTCCTGGGCCGCCTCGGCAGCCTTCTTCTTCATCTTTCCTCTGGCCGAGGCGATCTTGGCCAGCGCCTTCTCTTGGAGCGCTCCCGGACCCCGGCCCTTGTCGAGCATCTCCTCAAGCGTGATCTTGCCGGAGTCGTAGAGGTTCCAGAGATGCTCATCCAGCAATTGCATGCCGAGCTTCTTGCCCGTCTGGATGCTGGAATCAATGCGGTAGGTCTTGTTCTCCCGGATCAGGTTGGCAATGGCCGGCGTCACCACAAGGAATTCGTAGGCGGCGATTCGGCCGCGACCCGAAGCCAGCGGACAGAGTGCCTGGCTGAGCACCGCAAGCAGATTGCCCGCCAACTGGATTCGGATCTGTTCCTGCTGGTCCACCGGGAACACGTCAATAATACGGTTTATGGTACCTGCGGCACTGGTCGTGTGGACCGTGCTGAACACCAAGTGGCCCGTTTCCGCTGCACGGACCGCCGCCTCGATCGTTTCGAGGTCGCGCAATTCGCCGACGAGAATCACGTCGGGGTCCTGACGGAGCACGCGTCGGAGGGCCTCGGCGAAGCTGGGCACGTCCACGCCTACTTCACGCTGGTTGATGATCGATTTCTTATGTGGCTGGTAGTACTCGATCGGGTCTTCCACCGTCACGATGTGTCGATCGAAATTCTCGTTGATGTAGTTGATCATCGTCGCCAGCGTTGTGGTCTTGCCGCTTCCCGTCGGACCGGTAACAAGAAAAAGCCCGCGAGGACGGCGGCAGAGTGCCGCACAGATCTTGGGCAAGCCGAGCTGTTCAAAAGTCAGGAGCTTGTTGGGGATCTGCCGCAGGACGATGGAAATATTGCCCTTCTGCTTGAACACGGACACACGGAATCTCGCCGCATCGCCGAAGGCGAAGCCAAAATCCGTGCCCCCTTCCTCCTGAATCTCCTGCTCGCATCGTTCCGGCGTAATGCTCTTCATCAGGGCTACTGTATCATCGGGCTCCAGAACCTTCGTCTCCAGCGAACGAAGATGCCCATCGATGCGAAGCACCGGTGGCCGTCCCACCGAGATGTGAATATCCGAGGCCCCCTGCGAAACACACGCTTGCAGAAGCCTGTCCATGTTCACTGTCGCCATCTGGTGATCCTTTGCCAAAAAAACGGTTATTCTTCTACCATACCCTCGGTCTGAGCGATTCGGGAAACCTCTTCGGCCGTGGTGGTTCCTTTGAAAATCTTCAGCTTACCATCCTCTGCCAGTCCTCGCATCCCGGCGTTCTTGGCCGCCTTCCGCAACTCCGTCGTCGTGGCGCGTTTGAACGCCAGTTCGCGCATTTCCGCGTTCATCTCGAGCATTTCGAAGATGCCGAGCCGACCCTTGTAGCCCGTGTTGTGGCACGCCGGACAGCCGGCTCCCTTGTAGACCGGGCGTTTCTTAGTTTCCTCCGGATCGATACCCACCAGCCGCAGATGGTGCGGATTGGGATGCTCGTCCACCACTTTGCACTTCTTGCAGATGACGCGGATCAGTCGCTGGGCCATGATGGCCTGAATCGAACTGGCCACCAGGAACGGCTTGACCCCCATGTCGATCAAACGGGTGATCGCGCCGCAGGCGTCGTTGGTGTGCAGCGTGCTGAACACCAGGTGGCCTGTCAGAGCGGCCTGGATGGCGATATCGGCCACTTCGCTATCGCGGATTTCGCCGACGAGGATGATGTTCGGCGCCTGACGCAGCATGGATCGAAGGATCCGGTCAAATGTCAGACCGATCTCTTCCTTCACCTGGCACTGATTCATCCCGGCAAACATATACTCGACAGGGTCCTCGGCGGTGATGATCTTCTTATCCGGTTTGTTCAACTCCTGCAAGGCGGCATACAGCGTCGTGGTCTTGCCGCTACCGGTCGGGCCGGTCACCAGGAAGATGCCGTTGGGACGCTTGATGATGCGCTGGAACGTCTCGTAGTTGTCCTGCTCAAATCCGAGCGATTCGATACCGATATTGACCGCGTCCGGCCTGAGAATACGAAGAACCACGCTGGGCCCGTGGTTTCCCGGCAGGGAAGAGACGCGGAAATCGATGTCCTGGCCGCCGATGTTCCGCTTGATACGACCGTCCTGTGGCAGCCGTTTCTCGGCAATATCCATGCCGGAGAGAATCTTCAGACGCGTGACCAGCGGCGCCTGCATGTTCTTCGGGATGTTGTCTTTTTCGAGGCAGACGCCGTCGACGCGATACCGGATGCGGACACGGTCGGCCATCGGCTCGACGTGAATATCGCTGGCTCGCATGTGGTAAGCGGTATCGATGATGAGATTCACAAGCCGGATGATCGGCCCCTCGTCGTCGGCATCGGCCGCCTGAGCGCGCTGCGCCTCGGCCGCCAGCTCACGCCCCACTTCCGCCAGTTCGGCGGCCGTGGCGTCAATGCTGTGCGTCAGCCGGTCATCCTCCGGCTTGTCCACCTCCTGCTCGAGCGAACCGTCGATATAGGCGCGGATCTTCTTCGGACTGGCCAGATAGCACTCCAACTCGGTATTCAGACGCAACCGGACGGAATCCATCATGTCCAGGTCCATCGGATCGCCGATGATCAGCTTCAAACGGCCGTTGGCCACGCTCAGAGGCAGAATGCCGTGGCGACGGATCAGGTCCTCCGGGACGATCTTCACCGCGTCCGAAGGGACCGTAACCTGGTCCAAGTCGACATACTTGAGCCCAAACTGCTTGGCCAGGGCTTTGGCAAGGGTGTCCTCATCGATGAGCTTCATGTCAAGCAAGACCTGGCCAAGCCGCTTGTTATTGGACTTGCCGGTCTTGATTGCATCGATAAGGGCCTCCTTCTTGACAAGCCCTGCCTTGTAGAGGATTTCCCCTAAGCGCCTGCGTTCCTTGGTCATACAAACCTCATGTGCAGCATCAACCCATCCCTGTTCATTTTATCAGTTCTTCCCAGGCAAGTCAACGGTCCAGTCCGCGTCGCAGGATATCCAGCGCGGTCTGTGCGGCGCGCAGCCGCACGTAACTGCGTTCCCACGGGAACACCTGGCGCACCGTGTGCACCTGCCCTTCAAAGTCGGAACAGACATACACAAGGCCGACCGGCTTCTCGTCGGTCCCACCGTCTGGGCCGGCGATGCCGGTTATGCCAATCGCATAGTCAGTGCCGGCCCGAGCCCGGGCGCCTCGCGCCATGGCTTGTGCCACCTCCTCACTGACCGCGCCGTGTCTGGCGATCAACTCCGGCGGCACCCCCAATTCGTCTATCTTGGCTTCATTGCTGTACGTCACCCACCCGCGCGTGAAGTACCGGCTGGCCCCCGGAACATCGGTGATCAGCTTGGCGAGAAGCCCTCCCGTGCAGGACTCCGCCACCGCCAGCGTCTTGCCCTGCCGCTGCAACTGCCGACCGACGACCTCGGCCAGGGTCTCCTCGCCCACGCCATAGACCAGCGGCCCCAGGAGGCCGCGCAGCCTGGTCTCCTGGCACTGGGCCAGATTCTCGGCCTCGGCTACGGTCTGCGTGGTGGCAACAATCTCCAGCGTGATTACCCCCGTATGAGCCGTGCAATTGACCAGCGGATTGTGGTCCCGGAGCATCGCGTCGCCAATCATTTCGGCGATCGTCGATTCGCCGGCGCCGAAGCACCTGAGCCTTCTGACCACCACCGCCTGAGACGGCGCCACCGCCCGCAGTCTCGGAAGGACCGAAGCCGCCAGCATTTGCTCCATCTCTCGCGGGACGCCGGGAAGAGCGAAGAAGACCTTGCCATCCTTCTCGGCGACGATCCCCGGAGCTGTCCCCCACTCGTTGGGCACAACGTCAGCCCCCTTCGGGATCCGGGCCTGGCCCGCATTCTTGCGCACCATCGGCACACCACGCCTCTGGAACATCTCACTTATTCTGACAAGCAGGTCCTCCCGGAGTTCCAGCTCGACCCCCAGGAACTCGGCAAAGCCTTCCCGCGTCAGATCGTCGTCGGTCGGGCCCAACCCTCCGGTGGCAATGACAATGTCCGCCTCCTCGGCGGCCAGCCTCAGGGCGCGGACAATCGCCGGCTGGAGATCGGCTACCGTATATGAACTGGCCGTCGGGACGCCGATCAACCGCAACTGCCGTTCGATATACGCCGCATTCGTGTCGACGGTATGGCCGCTGAGAACCTCGTTGCCGATACTGATGATAGACGCCTGCTTGACCCGACCGACCATCCCATCTCCCGACGCACACTGGACCTGAAACCCCCGAGTGTGACCCCATGCACCACCCGGCGTAGAAACGCCACTATACCCTCCGGCCTGCCCTCGCCACCTGCCGCTGCCACGGAGCGATCCAGGCAATCACATCTCGATCATCGCCTTAACGACGCCGTCTCTGTATCCGGCCACCAGCTCAAAGGCCTCCTGAACCCGCTCAAGCCTGAACCGGTGCGTCACCATGAAATCGACGCCTGCTGCACCCGACGCGACCAGATCCATCGCTTCGTGCGTACACTTGTTTTGACGGCGCACGTTGATGATCGTTACTTCCTTGCGGCGGATTTTGTCGATCGACAGCGAAATGCGGTCTTCGCGAGGAATACCGATGAGCAGGAGCTTGCCGCCCGGCTTGAGCAGATCGACCGCCTGGTCGATCGTTTCCTGCTGGCCCGCGCATTCGTACACGACATCCATTCCGGAAGGTTTATGCCGAAGGATCGCCGCGACCACATCCTCCTTGAGCGGATTGCCGACCCAGGCGGCTCCTGCCTTCCTGGCGATCTCCACTCGCTCGTCGATCTTCTCGGTCATGTAGCACGCCCCGACGCCGGCGGCCCTGGCACTGACCAGACAGCACAGCCCAATGGGCCCGGCGCCCAGCACCGCGACGTCCGCCCCCTTGGCCGGACGCGATTGTTTGACCGCGTAGACGGCGATTGCCAGAGGCTCGCAGAGCACCCCCTGCTCGATGGAAATCCTGTCGTGCGTCGGCAGACAGCATTCCTCGGGCATTACGATGTACTGCGACAGGCACCCGTTGCCCTGACCGGGCGTGCCGAGAAAACGCAGATTGAAGCAGGTGTTCTCGCGACCAGCCTTGCACTGCGCACAGGCGTGACAGGACACCGCCGGCTCGATCACCACCTCCTGCCCTACCTTGAGGCTCTTGACGTCGGGGCCGACCTTCGCGACCGTCGCTGCACACTCATGGCCGACGATGAACGGGAACTGCACGACCTGCGAACCGATTCGCCCGGTCTCGAAGTAGTGAACGTCCGAGCCGCAGACCCCCACCTTCTCGACCCTCAGCAGAACATCGGTCCCCTTCTGTATCTTCGGATCGGGAACCTCACGTACTTCCATCCGGCGAACGCCGGTCAACACCGCTGCTTTCATTCCGTGCTCGACTCCCGTCTGACCCGAGTATGCCTATACATTGAATCGGAAATTGATGATGTCGCCGTCTTTGACGACGTATTCTTTGCCTTCCAGCCGCATCTTCCCCGCCGCTTTAACCGCCTTCTCGTCGCCCAGCGCTTTCAGGTCGGTGTAGGCCATCGTCTCGGCTCGGATGAAGCCCCGTTTGATGTCGCTGTGGATCTTGCCGGCCGCATCCACCGCCACCGTGCCGTCCTTGATCGGCCAGGCCCGCACCTCGTCGGACCCCGCCGTCAGAAAACTCACCAATCCGAGCGTCGAATAGCACATCTGGACGAACTTCTCGGCCGCCGACTCGGTGATCCCCAGATCGGCCATGAAGGTCTTGCGGCTCTCGGCATCCAACTGCGCCAGCTCGTATTCGAGCTTGGCGCACATCGTCACCGCCGAGATCGGCCCGTCCACGGCAATCGTCTCGCCCGCCTGATCCTCCCCCACGTTGATGACAGCCGCCATGGGCTTGAGCGTCAGGAAGCCAAGGGATTTGACGATGGCCCGTTCCTCTTCGGTGTGAATCACGGAACTGATCGGCTTCTCCGCTTCGATGGCCTCCTGCAACCTCAGTTGGATAGCCAGTTCGACCTTGTCCTGCGCCTGCGTCTTGGTGGGCTTGTGGACCTGCTTTTCCAGCTTCTCGACCCTCGTGGTGACCAGCTCCAGATCGCTCAGGAGCAGTTCGGTTTGCAGCTCGGCCAGGTCGCGTTTCCAGTCGACGCTGTTGCGGTATGCCGCGACGCTCGGGTCGTCGAACGCCCGCACGACCAGAATCAACATGTCGGTCGTGCGGATCTGGCCGATCAGCCGTCTGGCCGCGGCGCGACCGTGCTCGTCGGTGAAACTGAAACCCGGCAAATCCAGCACATCGATGGTCGCCAGGGTCTTCTTCTTGGGCTTGTAGAGGGCGTTGAGCCAATCCAGACGCTTGTCCGGAACCGGCACGATCGCCTCCTCGATCGCGGTGGCTCCGATCGGCGGAACGGCCTTGCCGCTGATGGCTGAGAAAATCGTACTCTTGCCGGACTGCATCAGTCCAAGCAATGCTGCTTTCATCTCATAGTGCTCCGGACTTATCGCGAACCCTATCGTACACACAGCCCCCGGCGGCATCATATGCCACCACCGCAGGGAAATCAACGACCTCCAGCCGGCGGATCGCTTCCGTGCCCAGATCCTCGTACGCGACGACATCGGCGCGGACGATGTGCTTGCTCAGCAGCGCGCCGGCTCCCCCGAGCGTCGAGAGGTGAACGGCTCCATGCTGCTGCAACGCCCGGCGGACCTCGTCGCTGCGATAGCCTTTGCCCATCGTCGCCCGCAGGCCGTGGGCAATCAGCCTGGGACTGAACGGGTCCATTCGCGACGAGGTGGTCGGACCGGCGGCGCCGATGACCGCTCCCGGCCGGGCCGGCGTCGGACCGACGAAGTAGAGAATCGCCCCATCCAGATCGATCGGCAGTTCCTCCCCGGCGTCGAGTGCGGCACAGAGGCGCTTGTGGGCCATGTCGCGGGCGGTATACACCACGCCGCGAAGGATTACCTCATCACCCGCTCTCAGCCGGCGGATATCCTTTTCCGCCAGGGGCGCACACAACTGTATCACTGAATCGGACCTCCCGGGCCCGCTCTGCATCGAGCGCGCCGGACTATGCTATTGGATAAGCGATGCCGCAGGCGGCGAGTGTAACACATCGCTCCATCCTTGCGAATGGAAAAACGTGCTGAAAGGGATTTGTTGGGAAAGCCCCGGAAAATTCGTGTCGAAGCGGATCGGCGACTGTATAATCCACAGCGCTATGCCGAAATATCCGATATTTCTGGATCTGACAGATCGACGGGTCGTGCTCATCGGCGGTGGCGCCGTCGCCGTGCGGAAGGCCCACGTGCTTCTCGACGCCGGTGCGCGCCTGGTGATCGTGACCGACCAGGCGAGCGACATGCTGACCGGCCTGTGCGTCGAGCGCGCCGCCGAACTGGTCCGAGCCAAGTACGCCAAGGAATATATCGCCGAGGCGGTGCTGGTCATCGCCGCGACCAACGACGAGAAGGTCAATCGGCAGGTATACAGCGACTGCCAGGAACTGGGAATTCTCTGCAACGTGGTCGACGACCCGCCCCTGTGCGATTTCTTCGTTCCGGCCGTGGTGCGACGAGGCGACCTGCAAATAGCCATCGGGACCGACGGCTATTGCCCCGCCTATGCCGGCCACCTTCGCAACAAACTCGAAGCGATCTTCACCGAGCAGCACGGTCTGTTCCTGGCCGAGCTCGAATGGGCCCGGAAGCAGATCATCGAGGAGATTGCGAATTCCGCCGACCGTAAGGCGTTGCTGGGCGAATTGGTCGAAGATGCGTCGTTCGAGTGTTTCACCGCCCATGGCTCGGCCGCCTGGCGAGAGAGGGCCCGCCGGCGCATCGAGTCGTACAAGACCGGAAGCTGACCTGCGGTCGGCTCGTCAGATAGAATCGCCGTGTCCGATCTCCGCACCCAAGCCGCCCTCCCGCTGATGTGCCCGGTGAGGGGCCGAAGCCAACGACCATGACCGCCAGGATCGAACTGTTAGCTCCCGCTCGAGATGTGCCGGTCGCGATGGCCGCGATTCGCTGCGGGGCCGATGCCGTCTACGTCGGCGCGCCGCAGTTCGGCGCCCGCGAGGCGGCGGGCAACACGATCTCGGCAATCCGGCAGATCGTGGATTTCGCCCACCCGTATTACGCCCGGGTGTACGTCGCGCTGAACACGCTGCTGCGTGACGATGAGCTGGCGCGGGCTGAGAGGATGATCGGCGAACTGCATCGCGTCGGCGTCGACGGCCTGATCGTTCAGGACGTCGGCCTGCTCGAACTGGACCTGCCGCCAGTGCCGCTGATTGCCAGCACGCAGATGCACAACGCGACGGTCGAGAAGGTGCGGTTCCTTGAAGCGGTGGGCTTCTCGCGGGTGATCCTGGCCCGCGAACTGAGCCTGGATCAAATCCGCGTAATCCGCCGGGCGACCACCATCGAATTGGAGTGCTTCGTTCACGGCGCCCTGTGTGTCGGCGCCAGCGGCCAGTGCTATATGAGCTACGCCATCGGCGGACGCAGCGGCAATCGGGGCCAATGCGCCCAGCCCTGCCGTCGGCGATACACTCTCAAGGACCGGCGCGGCAAGATTCTGGCCCGCGACCGCCACCTGCTGTCCCTGAAGGATCTGAATCTGGCCGACCATCTGGCGGAGTTGATCGACGCCGGGGTCAGTTCATTCAAGATCGAGGGGCGGCTGAAGGATGTTGCCTACGTCGCCAACACCGTGGGCTTCTACCGCCGCAAGCTCGATGCTCTCCTGGCGGAAAAGGGACTCGCACGAACCTCTTCGGGGTCGTCTGAACTGGCTTTCGAACCCAATCCCGACAAGACGTTCAGTCGCGGATTCACAGATTACGGCCTGGCCGGAGACCGGTCAGGCTTCGGCGCCATCGACAGTCCCAAATCGAGGGGAGAGTTCATCGGGACGGTGGCCAGCGTGGAGAAGTCATGCTTTATCCTCGGTGACGACCACGATCTGCACAATGGTGATGGGCTCTGCTTCTTCTATGGAAAACGCGAGCTGGCCGGCACACTCGTCAACCGCGTCGAGGGTCGCAGGGTCTATCCACAGAAGATGCACGGCATCCGCGCCGGCCAGGAGATCCATCGCAACTACGACCGCGTCTTCTCAGGCAAACTGACGGACAAGGCCGCGCAACGGAGAATCCAGATCGTCATGACGCTTGCGGAGAAGCCCCAGGGACTGACTCTGACCGGTTGCGACGAAGATGGAAACGAGGCAACCGTCGAGATCGCAGGCCACAAGCAACTCGCCCGGAACGAGGACGCCGCGCGCAAGACGATCCTTGCCCAACTGACCAGGCTCGGCAATACCCTCTTCGCCTGTCGCGACTTGCGGATGCAAACCAACGCCACGTACTTTCTGTCGGTGTCGCAGTTGAACACGGCCAGACGGGAACTTGTGCAGCGGTTGATGCAGGTACGAGAAGCCCATCGACCCCGCTTGGGCGGCGCACTCCGTAAGAATGCGGCCCCCTATCCTGAGAAGCGCCTGTCCTACCTGGGCAACGTGCTGAACCGCAAGGCCGAGGAATTCTATCGCCGGCACGGAGTCGAGGTCATCGAACCAGCCGCCGAATCCGGCCTGGACTTGTCGGGTCGCCTCGTCATGACCACCAAATACTGCCTGCGTCAGGAGCTGGGCCTGTGCGAGGGGCCCCGGCCCGGCGCGGCAGCCGAGCCGCTGATCCTCGAGGATGAGGATGGACGCACGTTCGAGGTCCGCTTTCGCTGCGGGTCGTGCGGCATGGAGATCGTGGCGCGGTAGGACGTTCGCGTCGTCGTCGGGCCAAATAGAACGGCTCGACCGAATGATGCGGCCGAGCCGATAGACTGCTTGAAGACGGTGTTTGCCTGCGTCAGGCCTGGATCTTGTCGATCTTGACCTGGAGGTACTTCTGGCGATGCCCGATCCGGCACTTGCTGTTCTTACGCCGGCGGAAGTACGTGACGTAAAGCTTGTCGCCCTTGACCAAGGCGTCTTCGGCCGTGCCGTCGAATGAGGCAATGACCTTCGCCCCTTCCACGTAAGGGGTTCCGAGCCGGCTGGCGCCCCCGTCACCCACAAAAAGCACCTTGTCCAATTCGATCTGCTTGGCTTGCGGGTCCACGTCCACCAGTTCGATATTCAGGCGATCGCCCTCGGCCACCTTGTGCTGTTTTCCGCCCTGCTCGATTACTGCGTACATCTCAAAAACTCCAGGTCAAGGACTGCAATCTTGGCAAAACCGGTATATTACGCCTCAGGGCCATTTTTGTAAAGACATTTCTGCGGGTTTTTCGTATTCTGTCGCCCACAGGCGTTGCTCGAACCTGAACGGATGCATTCTCGGGAGTGCCTTGATGAAATTGGCCATGCTCAACGACAGGATCGTCCCTGTCGACTCTCTCGATCCGATCTACTTCGATCGGGGAATCTACTTCGGCGACGGGGTCTATGAGGTCCTTCGCAGCTATCACGGCAAGCTCTTCGCCCTGGACGACCACCTGGCGCGGTTCGCCCGGAGCCTGGCGGAGGTCCGTATTACCAGTGTGGATGTCGCCCAGATTCGCAGCCGGGTCGAGCGGGCCTTTGCCGCCAGCGGCCTGCCCGACGCCAAGATCTATTTCCACGTGACCCGAGGCTCAGCCCCCCGAAATCACGTCTGGAACGCCGATCTGGAGCCCAATTTCTTCCTTACGGTCAGTGAAGTGCCCGACGACAGCCGCGACAAGGCAGAGGGGATCACCGTCGCGACCCACCCCGACTGGCGGTGGAAACGGTGCGACATCAAGTCGCTGAACCTGCTGGCCAACGTCCTGGCCCGTCAGAATGCGGCGGAAAAGGGCTGCGGCGAGGCGATCCTCGTGGATGACGCCGGGCTGATCACCGAGGGCGCCGGCTCGGGTTTCTTCGCCATCCTGGGCAGCAGCCTCTGGACCGCCCCCCTCTCAGCCAACATCCTGCCGTCCATCACGCGGAGCTTCGTGATCAAGGCGGCCCGGAAGCTGGGGATGGAAGTCGTGGAGCAATGCCTGACGCCGCAACAGGCCGCCTCGGCCACCGAGCTGTTCATCGTGGTCACCACCAAGGACATCGTCCCGGTGGTCAAGTTCGACAATACCGTCATCGGCAATGGCACGCCCGGCGCCCAGACCGCCGCCCTGATCGCTGAATTCCACAAGTTCACCGTCTGAACTTGTCCGCGAAAAACACAAGGGGGCTGCACCACAGGCAGCCCCCTTCTCCTTCGAAGCCCAACCAGTACCGTCAAATCAAAGGCACCGTCCCTTTGTAGAAGAGCACCAGGGCAATCACACAGACCAGCATGATGACCGCCGGGACCATCCACACCTTCTGCCACTGGAACTGATCGCCCACTTTGAACTTGTCCATCACTATGCCCGCCAGTTGCGTGCCGCCGAACAAGGCCACGCCGCTCTGGGCCGTGAAGATCAGGGCCTGCATAGAGCTGCCCGCCCCTTCCGGCGCCACCGCCCCGGCATACATCTGTCCAGCGATGATGAAGAACACATAGGCCAATCCGTGAAAGGCCTGGGCCCCCACGATCATGGCGGGTGGACGCGGCACAATGTAGGTCACGAACAGGACCAACCAGGAAACGGCTCCGGCCACCAGCGTCCACTTGTAGCCCCCTTTGCCTACCATCCAACTGAGGACGAAGAGCGTCGCCGCTGCCTGCACCGCCTGCGCGATGGCCATCGAGGCCGGCACGTTCTTCGCCTGGATGCGATTGTCCTGCATGAACTGTGCGGTCCCGAGGAAGTAGAACTGCATCATTCCCGGCGCGACCATCGAAATCAGCAGGAAGATCAGGAACGTCGGGATCTTCAACATGCCCAACGCGGAGCTTCCAGCCTCACCGGCCGCCGGCGTGCTCGGCATGAATCCACCGCAGACAACCGCCATCGCCACCGACAAGACGGCCGCCAATATCAGGCAATCCCGGCCTTCTTCGCCGGTCTTGAAGATCCAGCGCCAGCCGGTCAGGAAGTAGCCGGCCACCGCCCAGGCAATCGGCGCCCACATGAAGATGTAGGCGGATTTCGCCGTGTCGACGTTGTTCTTGGCCAGGTGATAGAACATCAGCGAGTTGACCAGAGGCAAGGTCGCCGCATAACACAGCGCGTAGAGCAGAATCACCGTAAACAGCGATTGAAAGTCCTTGCGATAGCTCGCGACAAACAGCAGCACCATGCCGGCAAGGTGGGCCACCGCCAGAATGTACTCCGTGTTGAAGTACTTATCCGCCAGATAGCCTGCCAGCAACGGCATGAAGATACAAGCTAACGGCAAGGCCGAATAGACCCAGCCGGTCTGCTTTCCGCTGAACTTCAGCGGGCCCAGCAGCCGCGCCGCCAATACCGGATACCACGCCCCCCATACTGCAAACTCCAAAGCCATCAACGCGCTGAGCTTCCAATACAGGGTCGAATCCATCCCGAAAGTCATGTCATTCTCCTTGAATCGCCACGCCGCCGTTGGTCAGGTCAACTCGCAGCAGCCAACCGCTGGACTGCCTTCTGGATATCGCCGAAACGATCGTCACCCGCCTCGCGCTCGATGGCCAGCGCCCCGTCGTATCCCACCTCCTCCAGCGCCGCGAGGAACTCGGCGATGCCGACCTGGCCGTCGCCCCAAGGCACCTCGGCCCCCCACGTGCCAGGCTCGCTGGTGCGCAGCGCGTCCTTGACGTGGATGTGTCGAATCCACGGCGCCAGGGTGTGAACCGCCTTGATGGGATTGCCCTTGTCGTAGAGGATCATGTTGGCCGGATCGAAGTTGACGCCGACGGAATTGTGGTCGAGTTTTTCGAGAAAGTGACGCAGCTCTTTGGCGCTCTCCTGCCCCGTCTCCAGCAGGAAGATCACGCCATTCTCTTCGGCCATATCGGCCAAGGTGCGGATTCGGTCCGTGATCTTGGCGGCGTGAGCCTTGTCCGTCTCGTCGATGAAGCCGGCGTGCATCGAGAGGTACTTGACCCCCAGCTCGGCGGTGATCTCGGCCGCCTGGGCAAACAGGTCGCTATCGCCCTGCCAGTATTCATCGGGAACGATGCCGCCGGTGACCTTGATGGTGTCCAGCGTCGAGTAGTCCTCATGCGCGAAGTTCAGCATGGTCGAGGTGATCGTCCAGTCCTGGGCCTTGATCGCGTCGAGACACTGCTTGCCACCGGCGCCGATCGCGCCGGCAATCGCCAGGTGCACGTGCTGCAAACCCAGCTTCTTCATCGCCTTGGCCACGCCGGGGATGTCCGTCTGGAGCGACCAACTGCAAACGCCTACGGGCCAGTTCCTGCATCTCATGTCAGTCTCCTGTCTTTATGCCCCCGATTACCGAATGGCGACTCGCTCTCGCGTGCGGATCGACTCCTTCTCCGCTTCCACGATCTTCACCGAGTCGCGGGATTGCTCCAGCGTGATGACCGGCGGCACCGCCTGCCCCTGGATCGCCTTGGCGAAGTGCTCAACCTGGCGGACGTAGCCATCCTGCGGCAGCACCTGTGGCGTGAAGACCTCGCCCTGGGCCGGGCAGACCCGCAAAGCCGGCTGCCGCGTCACGTCGTAGACGATCGTGGCCTTCTCGAGAATCAGATTGAAACTCATTTCGAAACCAAAGCCTGGCATCATCCCCCAGCCGCCCTCGGCGGTGACGACCTGGTCGTCGCCATAGACATACTGCGTGACGATGTGGAGCAACTGCCCTCGCGGCCCGACGGCCCCATGAGCGCAGACCGCCTTGGGTATGCCGAGAAGGTACTGCACGTAGTCGGTGTCGTGAATGTGCAGGTCCAGCGCGACTCCGCCGCTGCGCTGCTCATCCGCGAACCAGTTGTCCAGACTCCAGCCGGGAGGCGAACCCAGCCGCTGAAACATCGCCGCGACCACCTTGCCGTACTTGCCGCTGTCGACCAGTTCCTTGGCCTTGACGTATTCCGGCCAGAATCGCAGACAGTGGCCGATCTGGAGGACCTTGCCGCTCTTGCGGGCGGCCGCGATCATGCGGTCGCAGTCGCCCACGGTCAGCGCCATCGGCTTCTCGCACAGCACGTGGACGCCCCGTGACAGCGCCCGCTCGGAAAACTCGGCGTGAAGATAGGTAGGCAGGGTCAGCGAGATCGCATCGAGCCCCGCCTTCGCGATCATCCGGTCGAAATCGGCGAACACTTCGATTCCTGCAAAGTCGATGTCGCCGGCGGCCCCGTCGATGTTCCCCACCGCCCGGTGCGTGTCCTCTTTGATGTTGGGGTTCGCGTCGCAGACCGCGACTACCCGCGCATCTTCCCGCGCCTTCCAGCAGCGAAAATGCATGCGTCCCATGAATCCGAACCCGACGATTCCCACTTTCAACATCGCAACAGACCTCCCTATGGTGTGGGCTCGGCGCCTGTAGGTGTTCGGTCAGGCAGCCCGCGAGGTGATCTTTCTTCCCTTGGCCCAATCGTGCATCTCATAGCGCCAAGATTCTCCAATCGGCACGTTTAAGATGCCGGATTCTATCAAACGCGCCCGAGGGCCGCCAAGCGATTTTCTTGCATTCGCCTGACAAATCGCAGGTCCAGGGAAAGGCCGTGGACATTGCCGGCCGCAGCGGTATCATGCGGAAGGTGTGCATGCCGGCGAACGAACCGGTGAGCCGGAGCCCTGGCGACGGGAGTGATTGATGGAGACCGTGATGACACCGAAAGAGCGAATCTACGCGACCCTGCGAGGCCAACCCGTCGATCGGCGGGCCGTGACACCAATCTTCATGGCTTGGTCCGCCAGCTTCATTGGACACACCTATCGGGATTACTACCTCGACGGTGACGTCCTGGTCGAATCGCAACTGGCGGTGACGCACGCGTTCGGCCTCGACCAGGCCAGCGCGATCAGCGATCCCTGGCGCGAAGCGTCCGCCTATGGGATGGAGTTCGACTATCCGCCCGACGGCGTCGGCAAACCCAGGGGAATGCTGATTCAGACCCCCGACGACGTCGCACGGCTTGCGCCGTTTGAGATCGAGAAGGCGGAGCGTCCCAGGCAACGTATCGAGAGCGTCCGCAAGATGGCCCAAGCCGTCGGCGCGACCCACAGCGTTCTCGGCTGGGTCGAGGGCCCCATCGCCGAGTACGCCGACCTGCGGGGCGTCGAGAACACGTTCATGGACCTGATCGACAAGCCCGAGATGTACGTCCAGGCCGCCGGCATCCTCATCGACAACGCGATCCGTTTCGCACGAGCCCAGATCGATGCCGGCGCGGACATGATCGGCATGGGCGATGCGGTCGCCAGCCTTATCAATCCCGCCATGTACGAGCAGTACGTGCTGCCGTTCGAGAAGAAGCTGATCGACGCCATTCACGAAGCGGGCGCGACGGTCAAGCTTCACATCTGCGGCAACATCGCCAACAACATCGCCTTGATGGCCCGGACCGGCGCCGACATCATCGACGTCGACTGGATGGTCTCGCTTGCCGCAGCGCGCGAGGCGGTCGGTCCCGACATCACGCTGGCCGGCAATTTCGACCCAAGCGCCGTGTTGCTCCAGGGCACGCCCGAAGACGTCGCCCAAGCGGCGCGAAATTGTATCGCATCGGCGGGGGCGAAGTTCATCCTTCAGCCCGGCTGCGAAGTCCCGCCCGGGACGCCGGAGGCGAACCTGCGCGCCTTCTGCCCCTGCGAAGGCTGCCTGATCGCCGACGAGCTTCGACGCCGTTCGTGGTGACGCCTTAAGGCGTTACGCGCTCGACGGGAAGTATGCCCTTACGGGCACACTACAAGCGGGTCACAGCGTCCAGCCCTCGCGATAGGGAGGATTGAGATACTGATTGGCCTGCTCGGAATTGGCGAACCGCATGTTCGGACCGTCCCATTCGAGTTTCTCGCCCAGCATCTTCGTCGCAATGATGCCCAGCAGCGCGATCTCCGTGAGCGGCCCGCCGTAGTCGAAGTGCGAGCCGGCCCGTCTGCCGCTCTTGATCGCATCGAGCCAGTCGACGAAGTGGTCCTTCACGCGCGGCAGCGTCCTGGCCGGCTGCTTGTAGACCCTCATCTTCTCCTCGGGGAAGATCCGCAAACTGCCGGCCCCGTGCGAGCCGTACATGATCTTGCCCTTGTCCCCGATGACAATCGCCCCCGTGCCGGGCACCTCCCGCCCGGGTTCCAGGTCGTCCGGTCGCGGGATCGTCTCGACCCCATCATGCCAGACGAGCCTGACCGGACCGCGATTGCCCTTGGCCTCGAACCCGTAGGTCACAACGGTGCCTTTGGGGAATGTGTCGCCATGAGCCTTGGGGTCATAGTCTTTTGCCCGGGCCTGGACCGTCTTGGGAGCGCCAAGGTCGAGGGCCCAGAAGACCGGATCGACCACGTGGCAGACCCAGTCGCCGATGACGCCGCAGCCGAACGGCATCCAGCGTCGCCACGTGCCCGGCACGTACATCGGATGGTACGGCCGATGTTTTGCCGGCCCCAGCCACAGGTCCCAGTCCAGCTCGGCCGGAATCTCGTGCTTCTCCTGGAGCTTCGACAGATTGTCGATGGCGCTGTAGACCGAACCACACGCAGCGTGGACCTCCGTAACGTTGCCGATGGCCCCATCCCAAATCCATTCGCAGAACATCCGAATCGTGTCGTAGGAATGGCCCTGATTGCCGAGCTGCGTGACCACCTTGTGCTCGCGGGCCGCCCTCATCAGGGTACGGACCTCGTGAATCGAATGGGCCAGCGGTTTCTCGCAGTAGACGTGCTTGCCCCGCCGGATTGCCTCCATAGCGACTACGGCGTGCGTGTGGTCGGGCGTGGCAACGGTCACCGCGTCGATCCGGTCGCCCATCTCATCGAACAGCTTGCGGTAGTCGCGATATTTCTTCGCCTTGGGGAAACTCGTGAAGGCCCCCGCGGCCCGGCGACTGTCCACGTCGCACATCGCCACGATGTTCTCGTTCCTGCTCCCGTCGACACTGGCGCCGCCTCGCCCCCCGACGCCGATGCAGGCGACGTTGAGCTTGTCGCTGGGGGGAGTCTGCCCCTGCCCCAGGACGTGACGCGGAACGATCGTGAACGCGGCGATCGCGCCGGTGGCCGATTGGACGAACTGCCTTCTCGATGTCTTTCTGTCGCTGCCCATGCTCACACCTCGGTCATTGAATACGGACGTCGGTCTATCGATCGGAAGCTGTCGCCGCATCGAGACACCACAATAGTGTACCGCAGCACAGGCCAGAACCCAAGCCGAATCAGCCGCCCGATCATGCCGCTGGCGGAAGACGTGACAGGCTGCTATAATCCTGCCATCGAGGGCTCTGTGCGGACACTCGCTGTACGATGAAAGGGGATGATGCATGACGAAGACAGCAAGAGCAGCCCGAGCCGTGCCTGTGGCCAGACCGGGATCGTACACGCAAGGGGCAGTCACTCGCCGCCGGTTCCTCAAGAGCGGCGCCGTTTTCGGCGCGGCCTTGGGATTCCCCTATTTCGTGCCGGGCCGCGTGCTGGGAGCCCAAGGCGCCACCCCGCCCAGCGAAAAGATCGTCATGGGCTGCATCGGCGTCGGCAGCATGGGCGGCGGCCATCTGCGCGCCTTCCTCGGCCAGCAAGACGTGCGAGTCGTCGCGGCCTGCGACCTTCGCGAAGCCTTCCGCCAGAAGGCCAAGCGGCAAATCGATGAAAGGTACGCAAGCCAGGATGCCAGGACCTATCATGACTTTCGCGAGCTGCTGGCCCGTCCGGATATCGATGCCGTCTGCGTCGCAACGCCGGACCACTGGCACGCCCTGATCGGAATCGAGGCCGCCCGAAACGGCAAGGACATGTATCTGGAGAAGCCGGCCGACGTGCACGTCGCCGCCGCGAAGGCCCTGCGCCGAGCGGTGAACGACTACGGCGTCGTCTTCCAGTTCGGCACCCAGCAGCGTTCCGGCCGGGACTTCCGCTTCGCTTGCGAGTTGGTGCGGAACAAGAGAATCGGCAGATTGCAGACCATCGTGGTCGGCTCCGTGCAAGGCCTGTCGCTGCCCAACCAGCCGACCCAACCGGAGCCCGATCCGCGCCAGTTCGATTACGACATGTGGCTGGGTCCAGCGCCTTGGGCGCCGTATTCATTCGAACGGGCTGCCTCCCGGGCCGAAGGCAGCGACGGCCACTGGATGCACATCCACGACTATGGCCTTGGCTGCCTGAGCGGCGCCTGGGGCATCCATCACGTCGATATCGCGCAATGGGGCAACGGCACCGATGACACTGGCCCCGTGGAGATCGAAGGGACCGGCGTGATCCCTCGGGACGGGCTCTGCGATACGCCGCTCTTCTGGCGGGTCGAACACCTCTACGCCAACGGTGTGCGTATGATCCACATGGATTCGCGGCACACGGCGGCCGAGTTTTCGCAATTCGCCGAGGCTGCCGGCTCGCTGCAAATCCCGGGCTGCGGCATTCTTTTCATCGGGACGGATGGCTGGGTCATCGTCTCGCGTGGCGGCATCGACGCCAGACCCAAGGCGCTGCTACAGGAAACCTTCGGCTCCGGCGAGATTCGCCTGCCCGCCAGCAACGACCACAAGCGGAATTTCCTCGAATGCGTGCGGACGCGAGGCAAGACGGTCAGTTCCATCGAAGCGGCCGTCCGGTCAGACACGATCTGTCACCTGGATGACATCGCCATCCGTCTGGGCCGCAAGCTGCACTGGGACCCTCAGAAGGAGTTGTTCGTCGCAGACGATCCGGCCAACCGCATGCTCCGCCGCCCGATGCGCAGCCCCTGGACCCTGTGAACCTCGTCGGCTCTCAGCGTCGCGCGTTTTTCAGGAGGCGATGGATTCGAAGCAGTTCGCCCACGCTCCAGGCCTGGGCCTGACAGCCCTTGGGCTCGTGAGGCTCGTCGCCGTCGAAGATCTCGGAGATGCTGCCAAGGCAGCCGGTCGTGGTCAGGTGCTTCAGGAGCGGCTCGATCATCTCCCCTGCCCTACGGAGGGCGGCCGGCTTGAAGTCGTTGACTTTCAGATAGGCCTCGACGAACGGCCCCATCAGATAGGGCCAGACCGTCCCCTGATGATACGCCGCATCTCTATTTCGTTGAGGCCCTTCATAGCGACCCTGATAGCAGGCGTCGCGTGGGCTTAGCGTCCGCAGCCCGTATGGGGTCAATAGCTCCCGCTCGACAGCCGCAACGATGGCCTTCTGCCGAGCCCCGCTTAGCGGCGGACCGTATGGAAGGGAGACCGCAAAGATCTGGTTCGGCCGCAGGCTCGCGTCGACGCGCCCATCCGGCATCACCGTGTCGTTCAGATACCCGGCCGATTCGTTCCAGAACCGCTCGCAGAAACCGTCGCCGGCCTGCTGCGCCATCTTGGCATACCGCCTGGCGTCAGAGATTTGATCCGTCCGAAGGCAGAACTCGTGCATACGGCACAACGCGTTGTGCCACAGCGCGTTGACCTCCACCGGCTTGCCCCAGCGAGGCGTGAATACGACGCCGTCGTATTTGGCGTCCATCCACGTCAACTGCGTGTCCTTGTCGCCGGCCTGGATCAATCCGTCCACGTCAGCGTGGATCCCGAACCGCGTACCGTTCTGGAAGGAATCGATGATCCACCGAATCACCGGCAGCAGTTCCTGGCCGAAGGTGTTCTTGTCTTCCGTCGCTTCGAGATACTCAAAAGCGGCGTGGACAAACCACAGCGACGCATCCACACTGTTGAAATGGGCCGGCCCGCTGCGATCGTCAAAGCGGTTCGGAATCAGTCCGCCGTCGGCGGCGGCGGCGAACGTACACAACACTGACCGGGCCTCATCGAACCGCCCCGTCGCCAGCAGCAGCCCGGGCATGGCAATGAACGTATCGCGACCCCAGTCGGCGAACCAGGGGTAACCGGCCACGATGGTCGTCCCCTCGACGTCGCCGTACCGGCGATTGACGATGAACTGATCGGCCGCCAGAACGAGCTTCCGGTCCGCCTCATCGGCAGCCTGCGCTTCACGGAAAATCTCCCGCTGATGCGCCGCCAGCCGGTTCTTCACCATCCCGACCTCCACCGTCACCGGCCGGTCCGGACGATAGCGCTCATCCAGACGCGCCCAGAAGACGATGCGTCCATCTTCTTCGAGTACCCCTCTCCAGAAGCCGGGCGTCCAGAGGTCTTCGCTGGCATGCTGGCCCCGCTGGCGGTTGACGCGGTAGCTGAAATCGAACCACCATTGGGCGTCATCCTCGAAACGCATCGCCGGACAGTCCATCCGCAGTGCGCAACTGCCCAATGTATCCCGGCGTACGAGCAGCCCCGGTTCCAGGTGATCGCATCGCATCGCCGTGTCGCCGTGCTGCATGTGGTGGAAGTCTCTGAGACCCACGAAGGGACGCACGATAAACTCGACCGGCTCCATGATGCCTTCGAAAGCATATTCCACCACGACCGTATCGCTGTCGGGTGCAAGGTAGACCGCCTTGTCCAGCTCGATGGATTCAAACTCGTAGATGAAGTGCGCCCCGCTGTCCCGGCGGAACTCGCGCAGGTACGGGCACGGCGCCAGGACCGGCTCGCCGGAGAACTCGAATGTCGACAGATGGAATGCCTTCTCGCCACACGTGACGATCTCCAGGCAATTCGACAGGGCCATGACCCGGTCTACCGGCGGATTCAACGCTCCGATCAGCAGACCATGGTATCCGCTCGTGTTGCAGCCGATGATGGTGCCCGAAGCGTAGCTGCCCCGCTCGTTGGTCAGGAGCCATTCGCGGTCGAGCAGGCTCGTGCAGTCATTCCCTTCGATGGCCACCCGGACGATCTCGTCGGCCCCGACCTTCGGTTGTGTCAACACGGCAGTCCTCCCCGTGAACCGGCGATCCCGACACCTGACGTTGTGGACATCTTCGCGTGCCGCCGGCCCGGTTCCGTCAATTGGCCACCGACATGCTCGACACGTCGGCGCGTGAGGGCCTCGGCACAGCCTGAATGCTGGATCCGGCACAGCGCCTCTGAAGATGATCCAACACGTTCATGTAGTTGATGTAGGAATCGTAGGGCGAATCGTACGGGTTGAAGTACTTGTGCACGTCGCCGTCGCTGAAGTACTTCGTGCACATGTAATAGAAATGATCGGAGACCTGCAACCGGCGCCAGTCCGAGAGGATCTGCTCGTCGTTGGCTCTCTTGATCTGCTTCTCGAGGCGATACAGCTCGTGAATGGCGTTCGACTGCATCGGGTTGCCCAGCCAGGCCGACAGGTCGCGTTCGGTGTCGGCCCAACTGATCATGTGACGCACATCGACCTCGCCGATCGGTTCGTAGCTGGCGGCCACCTCGCTGGGGGTCTTGAAATTGTTGTCCGGATGCTTGAGGACCTCCTCCGGCAGATGTCGCATGAATTCAAAGATGCCTGTGTCTTCCCACTGATGCTCGCCGAGGGTCTCGTAGTCCATGAACAGGTTGACCACATGGCCGTTTCCGTTGACCGCGTTGACCCACTGGCTGAACTTCGACGCCGTCAGGGGCCACTCGACCCAATGACGGTTCGAAAAGCGGAACGCAATGTCGTCGCTGAGCGAGTAGTTCTTCAGCAGCAGCTTGAGGTGCTTGCAGCCCTTTGGGCGATAGACGAAGTTCGGACTTCGATAGCCAAGGATGTGGTCGGCCCCTTCGGTAATGACCGCGTCGAAGCATCCCATCGCCTCGACCAGGAGGGCCAGTTCGTTGTTGTAGATCAGTTCGGTGTTGCGGAACACCTTGGGCCTCTGACCGAAGAGGTCCTCAATCGTGTCGGCGTGCTTCTTGACCTGCTCGACGAATTCATGACGCGAATAGAGGAAGCTCAGACTATGGTAGTACGTCTCCGCCAGGAACTCGACGCACCCGGTCTGGGCCAGCGCGTGGAACGTACTGAGCACCTCGGGGCTGTACATCTGAAGCTGTTCGAGCAGAATACCCGTCAGACTGTAGGAGATGCGGAAGCGTCCCCGGTGCTTCTCGATGAGCTTGAGGAGAAGTCGGTTGGCCGGCAGATAGCACTTGTTGGCCACCTTCCGGCAGATCGCGGCGTTCTTGTAGTCGTCGAAGTACCGCTGATCGTTGTCGAACACCGTGTAGTGACGCAGCCGCATCGGCTGGTGGACTTGGAAGTAGAAGCAAACCGAAGGCATACCAACACCCAATCCTTTTCTTAACAAACGCCCTTCCCTGAGCGGCATCCCTTTCGTCAGGCGGGAACGAGCAGTTGCTCGTAGATGCTCGCGCACTGCCTGGCGGCGTCCTTCCATCGCAACTTGCGAACCTCGAAATTCCCGTGGTTGCGCAGCGTCATCTGCAGCGGCGGGTAACGCAGCACGGCCACGATCTTGTTCGCCATCTCATTGACGTCCCAGAAATCCACCTTCAGGGCATGCCGAAGGACCTCGGAGACGCCGCTCTGCTTGCTGATAATCACCGGCACGTCGTTGTCGAGCGCCTCCAGCGGCGCGATGCCGAAGGGCTCCGACACCGACGGCATGACGTACAGATCCGCCATCTGGTAGATCTTGCGAACATCGTCGCCCCGGAGGAATCCGGTGAACAACACCTTGTGCCCGATTCCCAGTTGCGCCGCCAACTCGACCGAGCGGTACATCAGGTCGCCCGACCCGGCCATGACGAACTTGACGTTGTCCATGACATCGAGCACCTTCTTGGCGGCATGCAGGAAATACTCGGGCCCTTTCTGCATGGTGATCCGGCCGAGAAACAGGACCAGCTTCTCCTCCCGTTTGATGCTCGCTTCGCCCACCGACCAGGAACCGTTGCGTTCGACGCCGTTGTAGACGACCTCGACCTTCTCCGGACTGATCCCGTAGCGACTGATCACGATGCTTCGCGTGTAATGGCTGACCGTGATCACCTTGTGAGCCCGCTCCATGCCCTCGCGTTCGATGTCGTACACGACCTGGTTGACGTGCTCGCCGCTCCGGTCGAACTCTGTCGAGTGCACGTGCACGACCAGGGGCTTGCCCGTGACCGCCGCGACGGCCACACCGGCCGGATAGGTCATCCAGTCATGGGCGTGAACCACGTCGAACTGCTCGCTCCGGGCCAGCCGAACTGCCATCGTTGCATACCGGCGGATCTCCCGGTACATGTCGCCGCCATAGTCACCACCGCGGTCCAAGTCATCGCCCGTCTGGTTCTCCCCCATTTCGGCCCGAAGCCGCAGGCTCTCCTCCAGCCGTTCGTTGTAGCTCTCCGGAGTCGCATAGGCCTGCAGAGGAGAAGAAATCGTCTTGAAGATCACATTCGTCAGGTCACAGTCCGTTGATCGGTGAGAACCGGGGGTCTTGCAGGAACGCGGCGACAGGAGTTTGACGTGCGTTACGTACTCGCTCTCGACCGTTTTCGGAAGCACGAAGGTCACCTTCACGCCGAGCTGGTCCATCGCCCGCGTCAGACCGTAGCACGCTGTGCCGAGCCCTCCACTGATGAAGGGTGGGAACTCCCAACCCAGCATGAAGACTCGAATGTGCTCCCCCTCTTCGTTCCGTCCCATAGGTCCTCACTTCTTTCCGGGGTCCGGTGGAATCTGGCCGCTGTCGAGCCCACCACCGAACACTGGTCTGGCGAACGTCGCTCGAAGGAGACGCCCCTGTGGCGCCTTCCTAATATGTCTAAGGTATCGGCAGCCACGTCCACCCGCTTGATCTCTGTGCGCAAAAAATTTTCCACTTGTCACAGGAATATCAATGTATTCATCGGCCATTCCCACCCCAGGAGTATAGCAATTCTTGGAAAAAACCGTACTTGAGGCACTGCTGCCCCCTGTTTTATAGGCTGTTGGCGCCGTCCGCCGCTCTGCCGAACACACCCCCTGGCCTCACGCCAGTATGCCCAAGCCTCTTCCCAGAGGCCGCCGAGAGATCGCAATTCCCCATCATGCCGTCGGGATTCACGCCGCTGACGCGACCCGCGTCAACAGCAAAGCCGTTCCGCCATATCCCGAAACAGCTCGTTTGCGACAGGCCAATCGCAACACCTGCGTGTGCGGACAGGCGACGGCCGACTGCCCGACTACAGGTCTTGTGCCTTGACGGTACTGCGACGGTTCGCTCTGGCGCGGGCAATCGCCGCATCAAGCATATCATAGACACGCTCACTGATGGCCTCCAGGGCCTCAGACGAGGTCATCATCTTCTGACCCTTGATATGGGCTTTGACCTTGCTTGCCACCACCAATGCCTCCCTCTTCTTTTTGGGCATCGCCATGGTCCTCCCTGACACAGAAAACCGGTAACGAGACATTCCTCGGCACGCTACCCCCCGGTGCCGCACGGGATTTGCTGACCATCTTGCCCAGGACCCGTCCTAATGCAACAAAAAAAACGCCAAACCCCCTAAATTCCTGCCCCTCCAAGGCCGATAGGCTCCAGTGAGCTTGGGGCCGGTGGCTGGGCGTTGTGGCCGCCGCTGCCTGTGATCCAGGCCCAGACGAACCAGGAGAGAGGGTTCCATGTCGCCCGTTTCGGCCCGCGGGCCTGCGACACCGGACTCCTGGATGATGAAGAGCACGTGGTTCTGTTATGGAGCGCGAAGATGAGAAAGCCGATGGACAAGAAGAACAACGGGCAGGCGAAACTCAAGGATCTGGTGGTCGTCACACTCCTGAACGACGTGGACCAAGCCAAGGAGTACCAAACCCTGCTGAAGCTCAACGACATCCCCGCCACGATCAAGGAGCAGCTCGATCCCAGCGGCGAGCACAAGGGGGTAGCTATCATGGTGCCCGAGGACTTCCTCGATGAGGCCCATGTCGTGATCGAGTCGCAGGATGCCTATGACGACTTCTACGACTATGCGATGGAAGACGAGGAAGAGGTCGATTTCGACGCGGACCTGCTGGACGACGAGTACTGATACGCCCGACGGCGTACCGCACAGGCGCAATCATCGATTCCTCCGTCCAGGCGGCGGCAGACGCGGAGCAATCGTACAAGAGAGAGGGCCGACCCACTATGGTAGAGGCAGAGAAGAAACACACCGACAGACCCTGTTGCCGAGAAGGTCGCTGTGACTGCACCGGCGACAGGCGCAAGAAGGAAGCGGACACCACCAGCCCGGATTTCGTGGAGCGGCGAAGCGGGGTGGAACGCAGACAGAATGTGGTGGACCGCCGACTTGGGCTGGATCGACGTCGTGGCCCCGGACGGCGGCGCAGTGAGGATCGCAAGGCTGCAGAGGAGGGCCAGATGTCAGACGAGCAATTCGAGTTCGTGATGGCTATTGACGAATACAAGCGAGCCAATGCGCGGCCATTTCCGACCTGGACGGAGGTCCTCGAAGTCATCAAGGCGTTGGGGTATCGCCGCGTGGCCGAACCTCAATCGTTGTGCGAATCGTCGCCCGAGTTGAAGGTCACAGATAAGACCGCCAAGGGCCGGCGTCGAGCTCGCAAGCCGCTACTGACGAAATAGCTCATCACAGACGGCCAGAGACGCTTCGGCCCGGTCAGGACCAGGGCGTTCAAGCCCTCACCACCAGTTATCGGCCCTCCCCTCGGGCCCCACACGCGGTGCGCCCGTCGTATCGCACCATTCGCCCGTTTCCGGGGGGCTGTTTCACCCCCGTCGACAAGGCCGGCTCATGGGCCGCTGAACAGGTCAAGTGTTATTTTTCTGCCGAGAGCGGCAGATTTCTCTTGCTCCCCCGCAATTTGTCCGATAGGATGATGAGTTCTTCGCTCTGCTGGGAGGGAGGGTAGGCACCCGCCGGTCAATGCAACCCAGGAAACAGGTGGCAAGGGCGAAGAATCACCAACGACAGGACAGATTTGAAGCTCCTCCTGCCGATAAGGGCAGGCGAGTGTTGTGGTGCGTTAGAGAATGGCTTTGGGAAGATATGGAAAAGATCAGCAGGATTCGGAACATCGGAATTTCAGCGCACATCGACTCGGGTAAGACCACCTTGAGCGAGCGCATTCTGTTCTATGCCGGCCGCATTCACCGCATGCAGGAGGTCCACACCGGCCAGGGCGGCGCGACGATGGACTTCATGGAACTCGAACGCGAGCGAGGGATCACCATCGCCTCGGCCGCGACGCAGGTCGCCTGGAAGGACAAGAGCATCAATCTCATCGACACGCCCGGGCACGTAGACTTCACCGTCGAAGTCGAGCGGTCGCTGCGTGTTCTGGACGGGGCGATCATGGTCCTGTGCGCCGTCGGCGGCGTTCAAAGCCAGTCGATCACGGTCGACCAGCAGATGAAACGCTATCGTGTGCCGCGGATCGCGTTCGTCAACAAGATGGACCGGACCGGCGCCGACCCCGACCGCGTCCGGCAGGACATGACCCAGAAGCTCGGGCTGAACGTCGTACCGATCCAACTGCCCATGGGCTGCGGCGACACTTTCAAGGGGGTGATCGACCTGATCACCATGGAGGCGATCGTCTTCGAAGGCAAGGACGGCGAGAAGGTGGTCCGTGGTCCGATCCCCGACGCCTGCCTCCAAGCTGCCGGGAAGGCACGCCAGGCGATGCTCGAGGCGCTGAGCATGTACAACGATCGGCTGATCGAGGTGCTTCTGGAGGACCGGCCGGTCGAGGAGAGCCTGATTCGCAGAGTCATTCGTGAGGCCACGATCAACCGTGACATCGTTCCGATGGTGATGGGCTCGGCCTTCAAGAACAAAGGGGTCCAGCCGCTGATGGACGCCGTGTGCGACTTCCTGCCCAGCCCGATGGATCGTTCCTATTTCGCTCGCGACCACGATAACGCGGGAACGGAAACCCCGCTGGCCAGCGATCCCGACGCCCCGCTGGTGGGGATGGTTTTCAAGATTGCGGATGAATCCTTCGGACAACTGAGCTACGTCCGCGTGTATCAGGGCCGGATCGTCAAGGGCCGGCAATACCGCAACGCCCGCACCAACCGCATGCTGCGCATGGGGCGCATCGTCCGCATGCACGCAAACGACCGCGCCGACATCACTGACGCCGGTCCGGGTGACATCATCGCCCTGCTGGCGGTCGAGTGTGCCAGCGGCGACACGATCTGCGGCGAAGGCATCAACTACTCGCTCGAGAGCATCTTCGTAGCCGACCCGGTCATCAGCCTGTCCATCACGCCGGCCACCTCGGCCGACCAGGAGCACATGGCCAAGGCACTGAGCCGGTTCATGAAAGAGGACCCGACGTTTCGCGTCTCGACGGACCCGGAGACAGGCGAAACGGTCATTGCCGGCATGGGCGAGCTCCATCTGGACATCTATGTGGAACGGATGCGGCGGGAGTTCAAGGCCAGCGTCACAGTCGGCGCCCCGAACGTCAGCTACCGGGAATCGCCCACCGTCGAGTCCGAATTCAACTATCGCCACAAGAAGCAGACCGGCGGGTCGGGCCAGTACGCCCACGTGATCGGCCGCCTGATCCCTCTGGGACCGGACGCCGACGGGCCGTACGAGTTCGAGGACAACATCACCTCCGGACGCATCCCCAGCGAGTACATCCCCGCCGTCAACAAGGGTTTCCAGGCCGCGATGAAGAAGGGGCCGCTGGCCGGATACGAGATCGTCGGCTGCAAGATGTGCCTCGATGATGGGTCCTTCCACGCGGTCGATTCCAGCGAGATGGCGTTCCGAATCGCCGGAAGGGACGCCTTCATCGAAGCCTTCAAGCGGTCCAGGCCCTGCCTCCAGGAGCCGATCATGACCGTGGAGGTCGAAACGCCGACCGAGTTCCAGGGCCCTATCGTGGGCGATCTCAACAGCCGTCGCGGAATCATCATGCAAACCACCGCACGTGACACGTATACCGTGATCCGTGCCGAAGTGCCGTTGGCCAACATGTTCGGTTACGCGACCGTTGTGCGAGGACTGAGTCGGGGCATGGCCACGTTCTCGATGGAGATGTGCCGTTACGCTCAGGTCCCGACACGCCTGGCCGAAGAAATCGTCAACCGACGTCGTGAGAAGAACCAGCAGCCGGTCCGGAAGTAAGGATCTCCGGTCCGCTGCCAAGGCTCCCGGGCGTGGCGCTGTCACGCCGGGAAGCCGAGAACGCAGCCGGCAACGGGCTCCACGTCGATGGGGTCCGTCGGTCCGGCGGGCGCCGTATGGTTCTTAGTGGAGTCTCACGACGTTTGCTACACCGCGTCAGAACCTCACTCCACACCTGTAGTCCCGCTGAGGGGTGGTTGTGCCATCCCTTGGGGATTGTCATTTTCGTCACCAGGTCGGGCGCTTGTACGTCCGTCCTACCTTTAGGATTGTTTCATGCCATTTAAGACGTTTGGTCTTTCCGAACCGCTGGTGCAGGGAATCCTTGCCACCGGCTACACCACACCCACAGAAATCCAATCGCAGGCGATCCCGGTCGCGCTCGACGGCCATGATGTCATCGGCTGCGCCCAGACCGGGACGGGCAAGACGGCCGCGTTCGTCCTGCCGATCCTCAACCGGCTCGCTCACGAAAGAAGCAGGCACAAGAAAGGAATCAAGTCGTTGATCCTGACACCGACGCGCGAGCTGGCGGTGCAGATCGAGCAGTCGATCCTCGGCTATGGTCGGTTTCTCCGCCTGCGGACGCTCGCCATCTACGGCGGTGTCAGCATCGAAAACCAATTGAGCGCCCTGCGACGCGGCGTCGACATCGTCGTGTCCACGCCGGGCCGGCTGCTCGACCACATGCAGCGAGGCTCGATCCGCTTCGAAGCGATCGAGGTGCTCGTTCTGGATGAGGCCGATCGCATGCTGGACATGGGCTTCATCCGAGACGTGCGGAAGATCGTTGACGCCCTGCCCACAAACCGTCAGACGATGCTCTTCTCCGCCACCATCAGCCCCGAGATCAAGGGACTGTCGGCCGGCATGCAGAAGTCGCCGAAGATGATTCAGATCGGCCGTCCCCAGAATCCCATCGAGACCGTCACGCAGCATGTCTATCCCGTCGAGAAATCGCAGAAGATCGATCTTCTGTTGCACATGCTCAAGAACAGCCCGATGTACAGCGTCCTGGTCTTCTCGCGAACCAAGCACGGGGCCGACAAGATCACGCGTCGGCTCGAACGGTCGGGCATCGTCTCGGTCGCGATCCACTCCGGACGCAGCCAGGGTCAGCGGCAACGGGCCCTGGATGGCTTCAAGAGCGGCAAGTACCAGGTCATGGTCGCGACGGACATTGCCGCACGCGGCATCGACGTTTCGGGCATCTCGCACGTGATCAATTTCGACGTCCCGGCGTTCGCGGAAGACTACATCCATCGGATCGGTCGCACCGGACGCGCCACCGCCACCGGCGACGCCATCACGTTCGTCTCGCAGGACGAAAAGAAGTACCTCGGGCAGATTGAAAAGTTCATCGGACGACGCTTCAGCCCACAGACGTGCCCGGGGTTCGCCTGTGTCGCGATGGAGCCGGCGCCGGCGGAGCCGAAGAAGAATCCCCCGCCGCGCCGTCACGGCAGGACCTTCGTCGCCGCTCGACCATCGTCGGTCCGTGCCAAGAGCGGGCCGGCCTGGCGCCGTCGCAGGAAAGCGAGGCCCCACTCTGCATAGACCACTGGCCACTCAAACGGAACGAAACGCAGACGCCGCGATCTCGTGCTCACGCCCTGCGCTGGCTTCCTGTCGTGTTTTCCTCTCGCTTTTGCAGCGATTCTGTAGTTCAATGCTGACCATGACAAGACCACGACACAGGGAAACAACCTCGACAGACTCATCGCCGTCCACAGAATCGACTGAAGAGGCGTCGCAATCCGGCGAGCCGTGCATCAATGAGGCAGTGACGCCGCCCCCGCCTGATACCGAGCGGCGTGCCAAACGATCCCGAAGACGGCGCGGCGGCAGGAAGAAAACGTCCTGGAGCATCGAGCAGTTCCAGGTGCCCGAGAAACCGGGCGAGGTGCGGTTTCATGATCTGGGGATTCCCGACCCGATCATGCACGCGATCGCCGACCTGGGATTCAAGTATTGCACGCCGATCCAGGCGAAGGTCCTGATCCATGCACACGCCGGACAGAACATCTCCGGCCGAGCCCAGACGGGAACCGGAAAGACCGCCGCGTTCCTTATCACGATCTTCAGCAAGTTCCTCCAGGACCCCATCCAGACAGAAAGGCCGGCCGGATCGCCTCGCGCCCTCGTGCTGGCGCCCACGCGAGAGCTGGCCATCCAGATCGCAAAGGACGCCGAAGACCTCGGCAAGTACTGTCACTTCAACTGCCTGGCGGTCTATGGAGGTCTGGAGGTCAGGCGGCAGCAGCGGCGTCTGGACAGGGCGCCCGTCGATCTGATTGTGGCGACCCCCGGACGTCTGCTCGACTTCGTCAAGCGAGGCAGCATTAAGCTCAAGGACGTCGAGATTCTGGTCATCGACGAAGCGGACCGGATGCTCGACATGGGCTTCATCCCGGAAGTCAAGCGCATCATCCGCGAGACCCCGCCGAAGAACCACCGTCGCACCATGCTCTTCAGCGCCACGCTGACGGAGGATGTCCTGCGCCTGGCGTCCCAGTGGATGCCCGATCCGGTCATTTGCGAGGTCGAGCCCGAACACGTGGCGGTCGAGACGGTCCACCAGATTGTCTACATCGTCACGTCGCGAGACAAGTTCAAGCTGCTCTACAACATTCTCAAGAAGCGGGCCGACGATCGGACGCTGATCTTCTGCAACCGGCGGGACCACACCCAGGCTCTGGTCAACAAGCTGAAGAAACACGGCATCGCGTGCGAGCTGCTCTCCGGGGCGGTGCCCCAGAACAAGCGGCTGCGCATTTTGGAGGACTTCCGCACCGGCACGGTGCAGGTGGTCGTGGCCACCGACGTCGCCGGACGGGGTCTGCACGTCAAGGACATCGGCCTGGTGGTCAACTACGAGTTCCCCTACGAGCCGGAGGATTATGTCCACCGCATCGGGCGCACCGGGCGCGCCGGCGTGGCCGGCACCTCCATCTCGTTCGCCTGCGAGGACGAGTCGTTCATCATCCCCGCCATCGAGGAATACATCGGGAATCCGCTCCACTGCGTCATGCCGGAAGAAGGATTGCTCGCCAGAGTCCCACCCCCAACATAGCGTCGCGGCACGCCCGATAACCCAAAATGCCTCCGGATCGTCTCGCGCACTGGTCCGATCCGTCCGATCTGGCCGATAAACGTATGGAACCGCCCGGCGGTCGCGGCCGGCGCGGGCGAATCGGATTTGACGGAACGAAACAGTCCGGGGTGCATCAGCTATGCCAAAACCAGCGGAACCGACTTACTTGCCCCAGCGGCTCCGGCATCGCACGAAACCGTGTCCCTATTGTGCCGAGGAAATCCGTTACGAGGCGATCAAGTGCCGCTTCTGCGGCGAGTTTCTGCACGGTGACCGGGCCCAGACCCGAACGAGGTTCGGCCCGTCCGATCCTGATCCTGATTTCGAAGAGGCGGATCCAGATCTGCCGGATGAACAGGCCGAAGACGATGACGTTCTCTGGTACGGCCGGCCGAGCGTGTTCGCCCTGACGGGCGCCGCGATCAAGACAGGCGTCCTCGTCGCCATCTGCTGGGCGGTCCTGAAGTACCGCGTGACCCAGGTGGCCGTCTTCGTGGACGCCTACCTGCCGAAGGTGAACATTCCGGCCCAGCGACTGACCCAGGTCGAGGCATGGATTGACCTCGGCGCGCTGGCGTTCATCGCAGCGGCCCTGTCCGTGCTGCTCTGGAATATCCTCTCCCTGAAGAGCATCTACTACGAAGTCACGCCGGATCGGATCGAGTGGTCGCGAGGGATCTTCGACCGTCGCGTCGACAACATCGACATGTTTCGCGTGATCGACCTGAAATTGCGCCGCTCGCTCTGGGACTGCCTGCTCGGTATCGGCACGGTTCAACTGACCGCCAAGGACGAATCCGACCCTCACTTCGACTTCATCAAGGTGCACGGCTGTCGCGACCTGTACGACGTCATCAAGGAAGCTGGACTCGAAGCAGACCGCACCCGCAACGTCATTCACGTCGAGTAGGCTCGTCCGTTGCCCTAAACGCGCCTGACGACCCGCGTCAGTGCAGGCGGGCGTGCTCGCGTTCAAAGAGTCTCACGAAGGCTCCTTTGTTCGACGTGAGCCAGGTTTCGAACGTCTGCATCTTCGGGTTCAAGGCCCGGCACATCTCCACATCCGCCCGTCGGTTGGGAATGTAGAAGCGGTTGAACTCGAACATGTTGGCCAGATCTTCGACGCCGGGGTTCCCCGGAGCGGCGAACTCCTCGCGGGGCACGTGGCGATAGGTCACCCTGGTTCCCAGGATGCGCGTCATCGTCTCGGCGTACTGGTCGCCCGTCAGGTCGTCGCCGATGATGCCGACCACTTGGCCGAGATAATCCTGTGGCCTCTCGAAGAGGATCGAGACGATACTGCCCACGTCCTCGACCGCGACCCCCGCCAGGGGAGTGTCTGCCTGGGGGAATCCGAACGCGAAGGAGCCGTCCTCCTGCGCCTGCGGCGGGAAGAACGTCAGGAAGTTCTCGAAGTAGAATGCGACGTGGACGAACGTGGCTTTCAGGCCGAGACGACGCGTGTATTCTTCGAGCTGCGCCTTCATGTCGAGATGCGGCGTCTTCGAGGTCGCCCTGGACGATCTCCGCGTCTGCTTGGCGCAATGCTCTTGCCTTCTCGGAATCCGGATGCCGGGTCAGACAGCGGACTTGGAACGTGTTGCCGGCCAACAAGTGACGTGCAACACTGCCGCCCTGGGCGCCCGTCGCGCCGACAACGAGAATGGTCTTCTTGGCTTCCATCGCCTTGTCCTCCAGCAAAACCTGGATGGTCATTCTTCATAAGGGATGCAGCCACTGCTGCGTATCTGCATCTCCATACGACCACCGATGCGGGAGCGGTTCGCGAATTCGCTCCTGCGTCGCTGAGACTGCGCCAAGCGAGTCTCCGTTGTCGTGCGGATTGCATCGCGGTATCATGGTGCACAGCGTCGGGGATTCCGAAATGCGATGTTGATCGAGCAGCCGGAGAAGTGCTGATGACGACGAAGACAGCGATAGTCCTTGCAGTGGCGGCATTCCTTGGCTCTCGGACGACCGGCAGCGCCGCCGTGGAGCGTCAGGTCGTGCCGGCCCAGTCGCAGCGAAAGACGGTGGAGCCGGCGGTCATGCAGCATGTCTACGAGGAGGCTCGGACGCTGTTCAAATACGGCGTGATCCTCAAAGGCGAACACGACAAGAAACTCGACTGCCCCAGCGTCTTTCGGTGCGATGCGAAATGGTACATGATCTACATCCTCTTCGACGGCGATGGATACGAGACCGCCATCGCCGACAGCAACGACCTGCTGAACTGGCGACCGCTGGGCCGGATTCTGCCGTTCCGCAACGAGGGATGGGACGCGGTGCAGGCGGCCGGCTACGTCGCCCTCCAGGACACCACGTGGGCAGGCTCGTACGAACTGGAACCCTACGACGGTAAATGCTGGATGTCCTACATCGGCGGCGCGCTGAAGGGCTATGAGACCGACCCGCTGGCGATCGGCATCGCCTGGACGCAGGAGCCGACCCGACCGGCTCCATGGCATCGCCTCGACGAGCCGGTTCTGTCACGCGATCAGCCGGATGTGCGTCCCTGGGAGAGCCTGACGCAGTACAAGAGCAACATCATTCACGACAAGGATCGGACGCTCGGTTATCCGTTCGTGATGTTCTACAACGGCAAGGCCCAGGGCAGCCCCGAGCGGATCGGCATGGCGGTCTCCCACGACATGCGGCAATGGCTGCGATACGGGACCGAACCGGTGATCGACAACCACACCGGCATCTCCGGCGATCCGCAGGTCGTGCGGATGGGCGATGTCTGGGTGATGTTCTACTTCGGAGCGTTCTGGCGACCCAAGGCCTTCGACACGTTCGCCTGCTCCCACGACCTGGTGCACTGGACCAGGTGGGACGGCCCCGACCTGGTGGCGCCCTCGGAACCGTACGACGAAACCTATGCCCACAAACCCTGGCTGGTCAAACACGAGGGAATCGTCTACCACTTCTACTGCGCCGTCGGCGACCAGGGGCGCGTCATCGCTCTGGCCACATCGCGCGATCTTCGTTCCAAGCCGGAACCACGTTAGGCCCCTACGGCCAGAGCTGGCTGTCGAGCCATGCGTCGGCCAGGATCGCGAAATCGCCAAAGTCCACGGTCCAACTGTCGTCCAGATCGGCGGTCAAACCCAGGTCCCAAGGGAGCCGGCCCGTGCCGTCACTGGCCAGATAGGCGACCTCCGCCTCGCTCAACGCGTAGTCGTAGATCTGGAAGTCGTCGATCAGGCCGTCGTAGTGTCCATACCATCCCGACCCGACCTGGAACGATTTGATGTCTCGGATCGGAGAATCGGTGCCCGGGCGGCTGTCGTAGAGCACACCGTTGAGATAGACCCGCATCAGGCCCTTCTGTCCCGGCGATCCGACCCGAACGTCCTTGGTGAAGGCCCAGTGGTTCCAGCGTCCGGTCCATTCGTTACTGGAACGGTGATGACCCGCGACGCGATTGGCAAACGACCAGGGCGAGCCGCAATCCCACCGATACTGCCCCGCATCCCTCCAGCAGCCCAGGTGCACGGCAATCGATGGATTGGACCGGCCGTACGCGTAGTCCGAGCAGCACAGCGTGTCGTTGCGATGGGCCGAATCGTCGCCGCGCTGCCAGAATGCAATCGTGATCGCGTCGCCAATGCCCGCGAACACGGTCGGTGTGTTGGAAACCACCACGGCGTCACCCCGATTGACCATGTGGATGGCGCGTCCGTGCACGCCGGTCTCGAACGTCGGACGCCCCTGGATCTGCCCGTGGGCGAATCCCGCGCTGTCGTAGGCGTTGCCGTCGAACGCATACCACAGCACCGGCGCGCCCGGGGCGACCACATCCACCACCCGGCCGCGACTGCCGAGCCACTGCATCGCCATCTGCCTCAGGTCACGGTGATCGACCCGGCAATCGGCCGTCAGGTCGGCCGACGAACGATGCTCCTCAAGGCACAGCGATGAGTAGAGACTGACGTCGTCGACGTAGATGGTTCCACTGCCGTACTCGCCCGGCTGGGCCGAGGGAAAAACAAATCCCAACGCCAGACTGGAAACCGCGCTCAGGTCCACCCCGTTGAAATCCGCCAGCGGAACTCGCCAGACGCCCCACTCCGGCCTCGTGAAGATTCCCTTGTCGCCGTCGTAGGTCACGCGGCACTCGGCAGTCCCGTCGCTCAGCGCCGCGTACATCCGGCCCTGGGTGTCGTTGCCCGGCATGCCGTACAGCCACAACACGAGGGTCCGGACCCCTGCCTGCGTCCAGTCCTGCGCCGGCTGGAAGTCGCGATACGTCTCGGAGAGGTAGACGCTGTCGTAGTAGTAGATGAACCGCATGCACTGAGGGCAACTGCGTCGGGCCTGAAACGACTCTTCTCCGACGCGCGCCTTGCCGCGTGTGTGCCAGGTCTCGTAGAGATAGCCGCCGGAGATGCCGTAGGTGTCGAAGTCGTCGATCACGATATGATCGACCGTGGTGAAGGACCAGACCTCGCCGGGGCCGGCCCCGTTGGCGTCCACCCGCCAGTAGTACTTCGTGTTCAGCGTCAATCCGTTGGGCTCGAAGCAGTTGGCGTCGGGCGGCAGAAGCGAGAGCCGGACCGATGCATCGGCCGATTCGACCAGAGACCGCCTGTCGCTGAGGTACAGGCTCTGGTCGACCGCAGCGCATGCAGGCGTCCAGACCAGCGTCACGTCGGGCGCAACTCCCGTCGCGCCGTCGACAGGGGCAGGATGGTCGGCCTTCGGACCGCAGGCCCGCAGGACACGGGCCTGCACCGACGCCACATCGAACCCCGGCGCGCCTCCCCCGTTGTCCAGCGCCACCAGACGTACGCCGCGAGGGGCAAACGGCGTGAACACCTCGGGCAGGGCCAGATCGATATAGCTGACCGCCTGGATCGCCAGGTCCGCCTTGGCCAAGGCGATAGGGTATTCCTGGTCGGCTCCGTCGGTGAGAAACACGATCGCCTCTTCGCCGGCCTTGCCCCACTCGCGGATCAGTACATCGTTGCCGTCGGCACCCACGATCCGGCCACGGTACAGCAGTTCCACCCAGTGATCGGTCGGCATCGTAACCGCCGACAGCTCCGACGGCGGAGGCCCGACCAGCCACTTTTCCGGCACAACCGCGACGGGATACTCCCCGGTCACGCCCATGCCGATCCAGCAACTGTCATCGGCATCGTAGGCGTCGCGCAGAGCACTGGGGTACTCCAGGTCCCCCCCGTCCGCCCGAAGCGCAGACGTACAGCACAGCAACACCGTCCAGGCAGCGAACCACCCTGCCGTTGGCATGACTTCGACCTCCAACTCCGCCTTCCGATGTGCCCGGCCGGACCGCCGGACAGCTTGGCGACTTGCCGCCCCGGTATTATAGCATTTCCGTCCCTCCGATGCAAAACCCACGCCACCCCTTCGGCCCGCAAGACTGCGTCCAAATGAGCGGAAAAGCCTTGCCTTGCGCGGGTTTGTGGCTAAGCTCATGCGATGCGTGGCGTGCAGGTTCCGACAGACGTCGGGATCGCCGGCCGTGCGTCCAGGGATTGGTGACTTTAAGAGGAACTCGAGCATGAGCCAGTATTCCGCAAGTCCGACGGGAGAGAAATTTGAACTGCCGAGCCCCGAGCAGTACGCGGGGGAATTCGAGCGCGTCCGCGCTCTCGCCGAGGCCGCCCGGGCCGAAGGCAAGGAGGTGGTCGTGGTGATGGGCGTCGGCTTCGTCGGCGCAGTGATGGCGGCCATCATCGCCGACACGGTGGACAGGCAGACGGGCCGGCCCAACAAGTTCGTCATCGGCTGCCAGCGTCCCAGCTCGCGCAGCTACTGGAAGATCCCCCTGCTCAATCGCGGCCAGTCCCCGGTCAAGGCCGAGGACCCCGAGGTCGACCCGATGATCGCGCGATGCGTCCTCGAAAAGAAGACCCTGATCGCCACCTACAACAGCGACTGTCTGAAGCTGGCCGACTGCGTCGTCGTCGACGTCCAGTGCGACTACACCAAGCACGAGCTGGGCAACATGCGCAGCGGCGAGGCCGAGATGAGCGCCCTGGAGGCGACCATGCGGACGATCGGCGAGCGGATCGAGCCGCCGTGCCTGGTGCTCATCGAGACCACCGTCGCGCCGGGCACCACGGAGTTCGTCGCCTGGCCGATCATGAAGAAGGCGTTCGCCACGCGGGGAATTCACTCCGAACCTCTGCTGGCGCACAGCTTCGAGCGCGTCATGCCCGGCCGGCACTACGTCTCGTCGATCCGCGACTTCTGGCGCGTCTGCTCCGGCTGCAACGCCGAGGCCCGCCGCCGCGTCGAGAAATTCCTCCGCGAGGTCCTCAACACCGAGCAGTTCCCGCTGACCGTGATGGACCGGCCCATCGAATCGGAGACCACCAAAATCGTCGAGAACTCCTACCGCGCCACCACCCTGGCCTTCCTGAACGAGTGGAGCCTGTTCGCCGAGCGCAACGGCGTGGACCTCATCAAGGTCATCAACGCCATCCGGATGCGCCCGACGCACAACAACATGATCTTCCCCGGCCCGGGCATCGGCGGCTACTGCCTGCCCAAGGACGGCGGCCTGGGCTACTGGGCCTACAAGCACATCCTCGGCTTCGAGGACGGCGACGAAGTTTTCAGACTCACCCCCACCGCGATCGACATCAACGACACGCGCGGCCTGCACGTGGCGCAACTGACCCGCGACGCCCTGCGGAACATGGGTCGCTACATCGCCGGCGCCGAGGTCCTGATCTGCGGCGCCAGCTACCGCCAGGACGTCGGCGACACGCGGTACAGCGGCAGCGAGATGGTGGCGCGCAAGCTGACGGAGATGGGCGCCGACATTCGCGTCCACGATCCCTACGTTGACCACTGGTACGAGCTGGAATCGCAAGACACCTACCCGGCTCCGGGACACTCGTGGTCGCGCTTCTTCCGCAACCAGGAGCACCTGACCAGCACGGTCGTCCAGAAGGACCTGGCCAAGGCGATCGCCGGCGCTGAGGCGCTGATCCTGGCGGTCCCGCACGAGGCGTACCTGAAGCTCGACCCCGATCAGGTGGTCGGCTGGGCGGGCGGACCGCTGGCGGTGGTGGATTGCTTCGGGATTCTCGACGACGCTCGCATCCGGCGGTACTTCGAGCTCGGCTGCGAGGTCAAGGCCCTCGGCCGGGGCCACATCCAGCGGATCAAGAAGGAGGTCAAAGGCACCTGATGAGTGAACAGAAGATCTATCAGATCAAGATCACGCTGGATGACATTCGCCCGCCCATCTGGCGGCGCGTGCAGGTCCCCGGCGAGATCAGGCTGGCCGAGCTGCACGACGTCATCCAGGTGGCCATGGGCTGGGAGAACTGCCATCTGCACGAGTTTCGCGTCGGCAACAACCGCTATGCGCCTTCGGTCAACGAGGAATTCGATACGGCGACGACCGCCGGCGACACCGATGTGAGGCTCTGCGACGTCGTCACGCGGGAAAAAGCCAAGCTCCGCTACACGTACGATTTCGGCGACGGCTGGCGTCACAGCCTGACCGTCGAGAAGATCCTCGAGCCCGAGGCCGGCGTGCGGTATCCCTTGTGCCTGGCCGGCAAGCGCGCCTGTCCGCCCGAGGATTGCGGCGGGACATGGGGCTACGCCAGCCTCATCAAAGCCAGGGAACATCCCGACGACCCGCGCCACGGAGAACTGCTCGAATGGGCCGGCCATTACGACCCCGAGGTCTTCGACCTCAAAGCCATCAACACCCGCCTGCGCCATCTCCACTGATCCCCCCGACCCGCAGTGCCGAATGATGATCCGCCCGCGCACACGATGGCGTGCCACGTGCCAACACACACCCCTGTTGTTGGCACGTGGCACGCCATCCGTAACCGGCTCATCGAACACAATCAAAGCCTACATGCTGTCGGCATATTCGACGAATTCGTCAAGAACGCTGTCGGTCGTGTGCGCCAAGTACTGCAGTTTGGTCAGTTCATGGACACTGTCGTACGAAAGATACGTGCATCGTTCTGAAAGCGGCGAATGCTCCAGAAGGGAGAACACCGGGCGTGTGATCTCCTGGAACACCTTATCACGTCGTGTTTCCGGGGCAACGATATGCAATGAGACATTGATGTTCGGCAAGAGAGCACACAGGTCTGCCATTCGAAGGAGGCCGGAATAAATCGCCGTTGTGTGCTCAATCTCAAAGGCCCGGGTAATGGCTCGGCCTTTGAGCCACAGGACGTCGATACGCATGACTGTATCGAGCGTTGTCTCATCATAGTTCAACGGAAGACGTTCCAGAAGAACTCCTGTCTGCGGCGTCCAGAATTCCGTAACTCTCGACCTGTCAGCCATCGGGAGCCATATCTTCAGACCCATCGCCTCTCCGATACGGCACAAGTCCGCTTGTATGCGGATTGACTCGCGGTCCGTCGAAGGGTGTTGGATCGCAACTCCATCCTCATGGCTGTCGTCTGGGACGCTGACGACAACTGAGCCCTCCACCCGTTGAATTCGACGCTTCAACGCCCTGTCATACTGATCTCGATCCAGCTCAAAGGGTTTCTGTTCCTCTTGTTGTCGGTGAAGAAGCGCTTCCAGGAATTCACCATCCGCTTCGTTCAACTTCTGTAAGCTTCGACGGAGTGGACCGAGCCAATAACCGCCCGACTCAACATCGCGCGTAAAAGTCAGATGTGAGAATACCTCGGGTTCTCGCATCGGTACGGTGTGTTCGCTATGCAGCCACACGGTGGGCTGGACCTTGAAACGCACGACAAAGGGATCGTCTTCTGGAACGAATATGGGCTTGTCGTCCATGAACGGCCCGTCGACCACTTCGAGGATACCGATCCAACGAGACATTCTGACCATATAGCAGATGAACTTGTCCCCGGGACGCACTCTGGCTGCCATTCCTCGCTGAGATTCGCGAAAACCGGAGATGGAACGATCGGAACGGCTGAATGCTTCATACGTCTCGGGTGTGAATAGATCGGTCCAGTAATTCATGGTGTGCGAAGCTCCCTTACAGACGACAAATCTCGTTCCCGGGTGCTGCATGATGCTCTTCTGCACCCGACCCATCTGGAAACGTCTCCGAGCGATAGTCTGCTCTCACTATGCTACCATTCGAAAGTGCAAGATGCAACAAGGCGCCGGTAGTCAACCAGCACAGTCCCACATGTGTGGGTTTCCGATTCGTAGCCCCGACGACCGCGATGGCGTGCCACGTGCCATCAGACACCCCTGTTGTTGGCACGTGGCACGCCATCAGGAGCGCGTCATTTGCCGGGCAATTGCCAGAGCCACGCGTTGCGGCCATCGCCTCGGATCGGTTCAACGGACAGCGCGATTCGGGCGCGCTGGATGGTCCGCCAGGCCAGGCCGGCGGCTTCGGCTTCTTCGCGGATCTCGGCGGTGGGAACGGGTCCGTCGGCGAGCACGTCGGCCAGCCAGGATTGGGCTTCGTCGCGGGCCGGACGGTCGCGAGAGGACTCGGCGCCGGCGGTCTCGGCGGCGAGGGCATCGGTGGCGGTCATGTCTACCGCTTCGGTCTGCCAGCAGACGGCGGGCGGGTCGCCGGCGATGGTGAAGGCCAGGCCCTGGCCCTCGGCGGCCAAGTTGTTCTTGCCCGGCAGCAGCAGGCGCCGGTCGCGGTCCTTGGGATCGCGGATCAGATGCCAGACGGAGCGGGCCACCCCGGTGAACGCCCGGCTGCCCAGGGCCAGGTCGTCGGCATGGGCGACGGCGGCGTTCTTGCGTCGGTGGGCCACGAGCAGCACCGCCGGACCGTACTGTTCCGCCAGCCGGGCCACAGGGTCCAGCAGCAGCCGCACGTCGCTGTCGCGGTAGGAGTCGGTCCCGCTGCCCAGGTACGAGCCGATCGGGTCGACCACGACCAGCCGGCAGTCCGGGTGCATCTGGAGACACCGCTCCAGCGGCTCGATGTCGTTCAGAGTGAATGCCGCATCGTAGGTGCGTCCCTCGGCCGTGGTCCGCCGGACCATCGACAGCAGGTGCGTGCGTCGCACATCCGCCCCGTGGGCGTCCAGACGCGGCCGCAGCGTGTCGGCCGGGTCGTCCTCGGCACAGATGAAGATCACCGACCCGCTGACGCCCTCGCTGCCATCGGGCCAGGGCCGGCCCGTCGAGACCCGCGCCGCCAGGTCGGTCGTCAGGAAGCTCTTGCCCTCGCCCGGCCGGCCCACCAGCAGCGTCAGACGGCCTATCGCGATCCGCCCCGGCCACAGCCACCGCACCGACGTCGGAACCACGTCGGCGAAGCACTGAAGGATCGGCACGCTGGTGGCGACGTTCGTACTGACGCCGGGACGCGTTACCCCGTCTGTAGTGACGCCGTAAGGCGCTACCTCGTTCGTAGTGACGCCGTAAGGCGTTATCCCGTCTGTGGTTGGGTATGCCCTTACGGGCACACTACGAACCGGAACACCGCAAACCGCCGCCGCCTCGACCAGGGCCGCCAGCGTGTTCTGTCGTTCATCGATGCTCTGGCCGGCGTTGACCCAGTTGAACAGATCGCCGTTGGGCTCCAGGCCGGGCAGCTCGACGATGCGCACGCGGGCCGGGGGATAGAGGCTTTGCAGGATCTCCGCGACGGTCTGCACGTAGCGACGGCCCGCCTCGTCGTTGTCCGGCAGCAGCACGACGTCGCGTCCGGCCAGAGGACGCCAGTCGGCCTTGGCGGCGCTGCCGCTGCCGTGCGGGCTGGTCGTGCCCAGCAGCCCCAGCAGGCCGGCGGCATCGGCCACCTTCTCGCCCTCGCCGACGTAGACCGTCTCGTCCGGCCGGGCCAGCAAAGCCGGCAGGTTGTACAGCGGACGCGGCACAGGCATCCCGCCGATCCGCCAGCGTCCATCCGGCCCGCGATGGGCCGGCCGAATCTCTTTGCCCACGGGCCGGTCCCATCGCAGGATCAGGCCGGCCGGATCGCCGACCGCGTCGAAGTACGCCCACTGGCCGGACCGACGGCCATGCTGCCGTTCCAGATCCGCCACCGCTTCGTGCGCCGTCTCGAACGACCCGTCCTGCCGCCCGCCGTCCGCCCGGCCAGAAGCCCTGGCAGACCCCTGGCACAAGCGGCTCTCGATGCGACACAGCTCGCGCCTGGCATTGGCCTGTTTCGGGTCAAGTCTGATGGTCATATTCATATCCTTTCTCCCAACCAGGTCCGGCGGGCCCCGACGGCCCACACGGCCGCCTCAGGGCAGCATTGTCTATCAACCATATTTCCGAAAGATTGTACTCGACCACGAGTACCTGTCCAGGATTTTGTTGGATATTTTGTGATCGCTCTTGTGCAAGGTGCGATAAACCAAACACACAGAGGAGGTTATGAGACCTGATGGGAAACAAATAATTGTAGATTTCCGATTGCCGATTCGCCTCCGCACGCCAAATCCGCAATCCTCACTCCGAAATCCGCCCTCGCCCCTACGGACGGCGGTACTTGCGGTCCATCAGGATGATGACTTTCTCGTGCGTCGCGGGCGGCAGGGCCTTCTTGAGCATCTTGCGGGCCTCGCTCATGGGCGTGCGGGCCGTCAGGTGGGAGATGATGACGTGCTCGTTGTCCAGGCGGCCGAGCAGGCCGGCAAGCTCGTCGACGTGCATGTGCCGTCCGGCGCTGGCCCGGCCGACATGCTCGTCCTCGTAGAACGTACACTCGGCGATCAGGATCCGGCTGTGGACGACGTAATCGAGCTGGGAGAAATCGACGTACTGCGTGTCACCCAGGTAGGTGACGATGGGAATCTCCACGGGATTGTCGATGGCGATCCCCTGCTTTTTGAGCTCGACGATCTGGGGACCGGTCAGGCCGGCGTACTCGGCCTTGAGCTTCTTGCGCTTTTCCAGGACGGTGAAGCCCACCGAGCCGGCGGTGTGCCGGGTGGGAAAGGCCCGGGCGAAGAGGTTGGGCTTGATCGCATATTCATCGCCCGGCCGCACGCCGACGAGATTGGCGGGAATGCGGTTGCCGTCGAGCCGGCCCCAGGAGTCGAGGATCTCCTCCATCGTCCGGATCAGGTTGGCCGGCGCCAGGATCGTGCCGGGCGCCATCCCGCAGAATTTGCGCTGCGAGAGGTAATAGGCGAACCCCGCCGAATGGTCCATGTGCCCGTGCGTCAGCAGGACGTGGCTGATGGGGATGATCTGGTCGGGGGCTTTGCCCACGTCGAAGCAGACGTCGAGCTGGGGCAGCGCGATCACCGTCTCCTCGCCGGCCACCGAGTAGCCGAGGACCGTGAGATCGCCGAGTTGTATCTCTGACAGGTTGTGACTGGACATTCGGATTTACGGCTTACGATTTATGATTTACGATTGAGCCACGCCTGAGGCGTACGAGGCCAAATCATAATTCGTAAATCACAAACCGTAAATCCAAAACCGTGCCTGACAAACGAGAACATCGAGGACCGCATCCGGCCGATGCGACGCTGTTCGCCGCCGACAAGGCGCCGGCGCTGCGCGAGGCGCTGGCGGATTTCTCGCTGCTGCTGAGCAAGGGCTACGCCGACAAGAGCGTCCTGAAGCTGGTGGGCGACCGCTTCGGCCTGACGCAGCGGCAGCGGCTGGCGGTGATGCGATCGGCCTGCTCCGATGCGCAGAGGCAGTCGCGGCTGTCGCGCCGGGTCGAGATCGGCGCGCTGCCCGGCCGGACGCTGGCAATCGATGGGTACAACCTGCTGATCACGATCGAGGCGGCCCTGAGCGGAGGCCTGATCTTTCGCGGCCGGGATGGCTGCTTCCGCGACCTGGCCAGCATTCACGGAACCTACCGCAAGGTCGAAGAAACGATCCCCGCCCTGACGCTGATCGGCAGCTTCCTGGCCGAGATCGGCATTGCCGGCGCATGGTGGCTGCTGGACAGTCCCGTCTCCAACAGCGGCCGTCTCAAGACGCTGATCGGCAACCTGGCCCGGGACCACCACTGGCCCTGGACCGTCCGCCTGTCGCTGAATCCCGACGCGGAGCTGCGCGGCCAGTTCACAGTGGACAGTCCTCAGTTCCCAGCCCGCCGCCAACTGCCTCCCGTCGTCGTCACCACCGACAGCGTCATCCTCGACGCCTGTCCCCACTGGACCAACCTCGCCGCCGAGATCGTCGCCCGCCGACTCCCCGACGCCCCCGTCATCGACCTGGCCCGTTCGTAGTGTGCTTGTAAGAGCATACAAACCATAGCGTCTGGCGACGCCACTACGAACAGCGCCTGTCGCATGCCCGCAAGGGCGAGGCATGCCTCGCCCCTATCCGGCGATGGCGCGCCCGAGACGGATACCGTTCCCGGTGTATGACATGGTTATGCGGGCTTCTTCTGTCTTCGGATGATTTCTGCCAGTGACCTCAAGGCCTGATTCACCGAGTCATGGTCCGGGAAAACCTCCGCCACATCCGGGTCGATGACCACGACATTCGTTCCTTCGGCATAGCGTTGTGCGTATTTGCCCGGGACACCTTTGGTGAAATCATACTCTTTAAGCATGTCCGGATCTTCTTGCATTCTCTTCATACTGCGTTCTTTCTTTTTTGGATGCCCTTCGTGCGCTAATGAGCCGGATGTGGTCGCCCCGCTCAGTGTGAACAACGACCAGAAGACGATCCTTGTAAGAGTTTCCGATCAAGACGAACCTGTCCTCCTCTTCGGAATGCAGCGGATCATAGATCGCCAAAGACAGGGGATCGCGAAAGGCCGTGCTGGCCTCGTCAAAAGAGACGTCATGGAGTTCAACATTCCGCTTCGCCTTGTTCGGGTCCCACACAAAACAGAGCATTCACGGCCTCCAAGCCAGCCATCGGTACCGCTCTTCGTTCTTGTTGAGCACGTGGACTGCGGCCTTTCTGCCTCTGCAAAAGCCATATCGATAGATGCAGTATACCTCCTGGCGCAGAGAAGAGCCAGCCTTTTGCCCCGCCGCCCCCGTCATCGACCTGGCCCGTTCGTAGTGTGCTCGTAAGAGCATGAAGACCATAGTGTCTGGCGACGCCACTGCGAACAGCGCCTGTCGCATGCCCGTAGGGGCGATGGCGTGCCACGTGCCAACAACAGGGCTGTGTGTTGGCACGTGGCACGCCAACCCATCCGTGTTGAGGCCTGAACGTAGCCGAGGTGAATGGCGCTGCCGGCGTCTCTGCGCCGCCATGACTTCGGAACGCGATTGGGCGAGTCAGTCTTGCGACAGGTGGTCGTGGATGAGGGTTGCGGCGGTGGTGTCGGTGGCTTTCTCGGCGACGGGGCCCCCGGCGTTGGTGCAGACGACGACGGCGAAGTCTTTCTGCGGGGCGATCCAGATGACGGCGTAGAACATCGTGTTGGAGCCGGCGTGCGTCAGGACGGTGCCGCCGCCCCAGGAGCGCTGGGTGGCCACCCATCCGAAGGCATATTCGCTGTCGGAGGCGAACGGCGCGTGCAGTCTCTCGAACGTCTCGGGGTGCAGCAACGTGCCCTCTCCACGCGCGCCGGCCAAGTGCCAGGCCGCGTACTTGGCGAAGTCGCCCATGCTACAATGCACCGTCCCACCCGGACCGATCGCGGCGGGATTGTCCGCGTTCAGGCCCGGCGCAACCGGCTGGAACGTGCCATCCTGGCGAGCCTTGTGGCCCCAGGGCTGGTCCACTGTGTCAACGCTGGCGGGCGCGCCGAACCCCGCTGAGGTCATGCCGAGCGGCGCAAAGAGCCGCTCCCGCAGCACCTCCTCCCACGGACGATCAAGAATCTCCTCAATCGCGTGACCGACGAGGGCATAGCCGGCGTTGGAGTAGATGTACTTCGTGCCGGGAGGCGCCACGGGCTTGTGCTTCGTGAGCAGTTCACGCGACAGGTACTCGCGCTGCGTACGCGGCGGCTGGTCGGCGCGCTGCCAGAGCCGGCTCCACAAGCCGCTCTCCTCCAACTCGTGGGGGGCGCCGCCATGATGGGACAGAAGCTGCTCCAGCGTCACATCCCGCCACTCGGCCTGCATGTCCGCCTCCATCTCAGGGAACATCTCGGCCAGCGTCATGTCCCATCGCAGCGCGCCGTCTTCGACCAGCATGGCGGCCAGCGCCGCGGTCATCGACTTGGTGCACGAGCCGATGTGCCATTTGTCGTCGGCCGTCACACGTTCGGAAGAACCTGCCTTGCGAACCCCGACTGCGCCGACAGCAATGGTCTGGCCGCCCTTCACCACCGCCGCCGCCAGCGCCAGCAGTCCGTTCGCCTCGCAAATCGGTTCGAACACTGTGTCCAACGAAGGCGGGGCAGTCCCTGCCCTGCTGGCAACCAGCAGAAGGAGCGCGACACAGACTGGATATGCCCGGCGTCGCATCACCATGTCAGGTCAGTCCACAAGCTCACAGAGTGCGGTCAAGTCGATCTCTTCGAGCGAATCGCAAATTCGATCCGCACCGGCCAGTTCTTCGGCGGGCACGGTGTTGGTCACGGCGACGCAGCGGGCGCCGGCGGCCCTGGCGGCCTGCACGCCGCTGGGAGCATCCTCGAACACGATGCAGCGCTGTGCCTCGATGCCCAGGCGACGGATGGCGATCAGGAAGATCTGCGGATCGGGCTTCTTCTTCGTGACCTCGCTGCCGCTGACATAGACCATCTTCTGATGCGGCACCTTCACCGCGTCGAGAATCGCCTCGGAAAGCTCCCGCGTCGCCGACGTCGCGATGGCCAGCCGGAAGCCGTTTTCGCCCAAGGCCGCATGGATCAGGTCCAGAACGCCCGGAAAGGCCGGCAGCCCTTCCGCCCGCACGGCCTCGGTCAGATATCGCTCGCGCAGCTCGGCCCCGGCATGGGCCTGTGCGTCGGTCAGCTCCAGCCCATGGACTCTGGCGCCCGCCTTGACAAACGCCTCGGCCCCCTTGCCATAGCCTGCGGCGAAGTCCTCCGGCCGGACACCCTGAAGCCCGAACATCTCCGCCAGGACGCGGATGGTCACCCGCGCGTTCAGCGGCTCGGTATCGGCGATCAGCCCATCGACATCGAAAATCAGACCGTACCCCTGCTTCATTCTGCAAACCCCTAAAGCCAGACTCAAAGCGCGATATCATAGCATTCCAGGGCATCGTCGCCATCCTTTTGTCCCCCTGCCCGCAGCGGCGGGTGCACGGCCTGTTTGTAGGTAGGTTCCTGCCGAGGCCAGGAAGGGGGCTGTCATCTCGGAGAGCGTGGCGGATGTCATTTCGACTAAGGGCGAAGCCCGCACGGAGAAATCTGGCCGAGGATAAGGCAATAGCCCCTTCGCAGCCAGATTCCTCCACTACGCTGCGCTCCGGTCGGAATGACAGAGTCGATTGCAGCCTCCGGTGAAGGTTTACCTACAAACATCAAGTGCACCCGGCAGCGGCTTCCTTCCACGGACCTGGAGCGAAATTGCGAATTGCCTTAGACTAAGACCGATGCCTGCGGTGTCTTAGTGGCGACCGTCATTCGTTCCGGAACCGAAGAGGCCGATTGTCGATGTTCGAAGAGAAGCTCTGGCTGTGGAGACTGCGGCACGGCAACGCCGAGGCGTTGGGTCGTATCTATGACCGGTACAAGCACGATATGCTCGGGCTGGCGGTTTCGCTGTCCGCAGACCGGACCGCAGGGGAAGATGCCGTGCACGATGTCTTCATCTCGTTCGTGCGTCGAGCTCCGCAACTGCGGCTGAAGACGAGCCTGCGAAGCTATCTGCTCAGTTCGGTAGCCAACCGCGTACGAAACGACCGACGCAGTGCACGACGCCATCCGCCGCCGGCGGCGGAGACCGAACCAGCGGTCTCGGATTCACTGCGGCCGGACCGGATCGCCGTCCAGGTCGAGCAGGCCACGCTGGTCGAGCGGGCCATGGCCGAGCTTCCCTACGACCAGCAGGAGGCCGTCATTCTGCACCTCCAGGTGGGAATGACGTTTCGCGAAATCGCTGAGTCGCAGGGCGTATCCATCAACACGGTCCAGAGCCGCTATCGGTACGGACTGGAAAGACTTCGTTCCCTGCTGGACGGGAAGATGACACCATGAAAGACCACAACGAATTCGAGGACCACCTTCGAGACTTCTGCCGGGCACGACACGCGGCCACTCGCACCACGCCGCAGTTCGACAGCCAGGTCCGGGACGACGCGTTGGCCGCCTGGCAACAGACGCAACCGAAACGATCCCATCCGGCGGGCTCAGGAGCAAGGAGAATCATGATGCGCAGCAAACTCACCGGACTGACGGCTGCGGCCGTTGTCACTGTCGCCGCCATCGTCGGCGTCATCGTGTTCCACGATGGAGCCACGCCGGCCTATGCGGTCGAGCAGACCGTCCGAGCCATCAGAGACATCAAGACCGTCTACATGAAAGGCGAATTCTACTTACAGGGCCAGTTCGAATGCTGGATGCGATTCGCCGGCAATCCCGACCGGCCCACCCACGTCTGGCTGGGCCGCGAAGGCTACCCGATGGCAAAGATCTGCTCGCCCGACGGCGTCTTCGGGCTGAACAACCGCACCAACCGCGTCCACTTCGCCACGCGCGACGAGCGAGGTATGAGCTGGATTCCCAAGTTCGGCAGCTTGTTCAAAGACAGCCTCCGACAGGCCGGGGCGGGTGACGCCATCCAGGTCAGCGACGGCAACGACGTGATCACGATCCGCATCGCCACACCGCAGCGCGAGCAGGAATTCCTGGTCGATGCCCAGACCAAGCTGCCCATCCGCTTCACGACCGTGCGCGACGACAATCCGACACAGATGATGCGACAGACGCTCGCCGTCAAGAACCTGGTGGAGATCCGCTACAACGAGGAGCCGCCCGCGGGCATTTTCGCCAAGCCCACCGATGCGATCGTGGTCGAGCAGGAGGTCGATTGCTGGGTCGATCCCGATTCGGGTCTGGACGTGGGCGAGATGTCTCACGAGGAGGCATGTCGGGAACTGGCCAGGCAGGCGTGCCAGGCGATGATCGACCTGGACGAGGCCAGGCTCGAGAGCCTGGCGTTGTTCTTCCGCCTCTGGCCCCCGCAGATCTGGGAGCAGGTCCGCCAGATGAAAGAGGCCGGCCAGTGGGCGCAGAGCTACGAGATCACGGGCGAGCCCTACCCCGAAGGCGACGTCTGGTTCCTTCCCACCGAGCTGAAAATGGCCAGCGGCAAGACTGAAACCCAGACCATCATGATCAAATTCTACGACTTCGACGGCGCCAAACGCTGCTTCTCCATCGGCTCGAAGGAAAAGGGCGTCGTCGACTGACGTCGAGTTCTCCCCACTTGCATATCGTGAGTATCAGACGCACGTATCCGGATGGGCGGCGGGTGGCAGCGTCAAGCCCGCAGGGCTTGGGCATGGTGGAACCCGCAGGTCATATCATCCATGCCGCATTCAGCCACCCGACGCCGTAAGGGCTCGCTCGGCCTCCTCGGGCAAGTCTATGGGGGCGAACATAGAGGCGGGATAGAGATAGCCATCGGGCTCGGACTTGTCCTCGTCCACAACGCGAAGCATATTGTGAGTCTCGGCGTCCGAATCCGGCAGGATGCGATAGACCTTGCCCAGAATCAGGCTCGCCGGGTTGCTTTCGTTGTCAATGCAGATGACGAATCGACTCACAGGATTACCCTTTTGACTTTGAAGTCTTTTCGGCCTATGCCGTGCGCCTCGAACCAGTGTATTTCAGCCCGGCAGACCGTGCCTTCCGGCAGCCGCACGGTCGCAACACCTTTCATCTTCCGCCAATTGCCCCTGCCATAGATACGATCCAGGTAGCGCCGGATATGTACGCCCCGGCCGATGGCGATTGTCTCCACGTCAGTAATGTCGCCGAGAACCTCGACCTCCATCCCCGCTCCTCACGAATCGCTTGACAACGCGTATTTCGATCCGCACGTAGATAGCATAGCACACCCTGCCGCCCAGATCAAGAGTAACAGGGCACAAAGCCAGCGGTCGCAGTGGGTGTCCGATGTGGCCCTCAACTCGCTTGCCCAGATAGGATTCACGGCGCGGGGCGGACGTCAAGAACAGGAACCCACTTCGTTTTGTCCCGAGATAGACTAAAATGGCGGGTGGGGGCGTTTCTATGGGTGACAGCCGGTTGTTTGAGTTTGAGAAGCCCGGGTGCAGATGATCGAGGATCGACTCTTAGTCTGGCGGTTCAATCGTGGGGATACAGCGGCGTTGTGCCGCATCTACGAGAAGCACCGCGATGGTTTGCTGAAGGTGGCGGCCGCCCTGCTCAGCGACAAGAGCGGGGTCGAAGACGTGCTGCACGACGTGTTCGTGGAGTTCGCCCAGAGCACCGGACGCTTCCGGCTCAAGGGCAGTCTCAAGGGGTATCTGGCCATCTGCGTCGCCAATCGGGCCCGCGACCGGAATCGAACGGTACGGAGGCGCGACTCCGTGAATCTGGACGGAGTTCTGCCACAACGGGCGGATGCCAACCGGCCGGAGCATGTGGCCATGAGCCGAGAGTTTGTCGCCCAGCTGGACACCGCGATGGCCGAGTTGCCCGATGAACAGCGAGAAGTGATCGTGCTGCACCTGCAAAGCAGACTGCGATTCCGCGAAATCGCCCGGCTCCAGGGGATCTCCGTCAACACGGCGCAAAGCCGGTACCGGTATGGCCTGGACAAACTGCGTTCGAGCCTGAACAGCGAAGTGAGATCATGAGCGAATCGGAAAAGACAGAGCGTCTCGTCAACGCCTACCTCGCGAACCTGCCGACGCCGGACGGCGCCGAGGTCGACGGCAAGGTCCTCGCCGAGGCCTTGACAGCGATGCAACAGGCAAAAAGCCAACGAGCGGCCGATACAAGCCGCATCACATGGAGAACGATCATGACGAGCAGAGCAGGTAAATTGGCCGCCGCGGCGGTGATTGTCGCCGCCGTGCTGTCCCTCACCGTCTTCGATGGATTGACCCGCTCGACCTGGGCAATGGAAGACGCCATCGAGGCCCTCAAGGATTTCCGCGCCGTCTATCTGGTCGGCGCCTTCCCCGGCGGCACGGCCGAGGTCTGGATGCGGGCCAACGAGACCAGGACACAGTCGACGGACGTCGTCGTCAAAGGCAGTCACGGCACGATCACCTGGACGCAGGACGGTTCGACCTATCATTACGAGCCGAGCCAGAACACTCTCTACTACGAGCCCGCTCTGACTCTGGGCATGGCCGAGTGGCTCGGGCCGGAGTTGCTGGAGATGCTCAGTGCGGCCGACAACGCCCAGACCGTGCGAGGCAAGGACCCCGCCACCGGGCGCGACCGCGTCATGCTTCTGTGCAGTCTGATCGACGTGCACGGGGCGCAGTCGTGGATCATCGAGTTCGACGCGGCCAGCAAGCTGCCTGTGGCCATGAAGCAATGGCCAAACCTGGACCGCAGCGGACCTCCCGCGTTTGACGCATTCAAGATCACCTACTACGAGGACCTGCCCGACAGCGTGTTCGACATCCGCATCCCGCCTCAAGCCAAGCATGTCGAGAAGCCGCTGACAATCCCCGAGGAAGCCGCAGGCATCTTGAGCGACCCCCACGACGGGATCTCGGCAGAAGGCATGACGCAGCAGGAGGCGACGGAGAAGGTCGTGCGGGCGCTCTATCAAGCCGTCATCGATCAGGACCTGGACGGCCTCAAGACCATCAGTCCGCTATGCCGGAACTGGGGTGACGAGTTCCGGCACAAGATCATCTTCAAACCGGACCAGGACAACCGCATCGTCGAGATCGTCGAAGTCGGTCCCATCTGCCGGACGGGCCAGTCCAAGCTCGGGCCCATCGTCGCCGTGCCGACCACGGTCCGGCTCAAGAACGGCAAGAAGGTCGAAGAGAAGATGATCGTCCAGTTCCGCACTCTCGGCGGCCAATCCTCCTGCGTCGTCCACGGCATCTACGGCCTGCCCCGCCAAATCGAGTAGCCGCTCCGCGGCAGCGCATCTCGTATCTCGTATGTCGTGTCTCGTGTCTCAAAAAGCAGCTTGCGCCGGAGCGTAGATGGAGGTTGGATATCTCCAGCCTCCCGTCTCCGCGCTGCGTCACCCGTTCCCCGTCAGCCAAGTGGAGTACCCCGTGTCTGTTCTTCGGCCACCGCGCCCTCTCGGAAAAGGAAGCCACGGAGGGCCCGCCTTCGCATGCGTAACGTCACTCACATGGCACCGGCGCGTTTTGAACATCCGACAGCTATCTCACTCTTTCCATTCGGAAAACCTGGTGAATCCTCTGTTGCCAAACCATTTGCACAGATCCTCTTTTGAGTCCTGTGTGAGCAGACCCGGATAGAAGAAATTGCCGTGGGCGTAATTCCAGCGCAGGCGACACAACTCATCACCTCGATAGAAATATATCATGGCGATTCCCAGGCAGCGATGTGTGCGTCTGAAGATCGCGTTGTTGACCGTCCGGAATTCCAGTTGCCGGTCCAATTCCTCATACAGATGGGGACTGCTATACTCGAAATACACCTCCTGCGAGTTCGGATCGTTCCTTGGATATACAGAAGTGATCCTGAGCCGGTCAATGTCTCTTGGCAACCGTCCGAAATACCGCTCCTTCAGTTCGTCTCCCGTCGATATGTCGTTGGGGTCATAGCGCGGATCGTCCAGCACCCAACCGAATTCATCGACCGGCTCTTGAGTCGTTGACGACATGACCCCAACCACAAGATAGACCAACAGCAGAGCGGCAAGTGCCAGGTAGCCCCGCGTCAGGTACCTGAAGACATCGATACGTGACGCGAGCCAGGTACGCCGCAGGATGACAAGAACCATCGCCGCCAAGGAAAGCGGCAAAAGATAGCAGACAAGCAGCCGCACAAACAAGGACACTTCCAACCTGGGCAACAGGACAGCAAGCAAACGCCAAGTACCCAAGACAAGCACGCCTGACGCGATCAGGCCTGCAAAGAACGAAGCTAACTTACTGCGTTTCGTCATCATAATCGCCAACCCCGCACATATCCCGGCTGACACGAGCTCCCCGTGAATCCCTCGCAACGCGATCGCGGGACACGTCTGGCTCATTCATTGTGGCATGTGCGCAGGTCCGGGGCAAGGAGAAGTACGGCGAACTCGATTGATGCGTCCGCGCAGATTATGGGGGTGATGTCTGTTTCGGTAGAACAGGCCCGCCAGAACCGCCAACCTCGAAGCCTCGTTTCACGGGGTTCCGTTCGACCGCGCTCAGGACAAGTTCTGAGGCTGCCGGCAGGCGGTGTTCGCAGTGGCGTCGTAAGACGCTACATGGTGTCCAGGGAGAATAGGCCCTTGCGGGCCCACTACAAACGACAGGCCACGCGGATGCCTCGGCGGGGTCCTTCGGTGTCGTCGAGGTAGGGCCAGTGCTCCCAGCACCAGCGCCAGTCCTGGTTGATGTCGGGGGCGGGCTGGAGGATGTCGATGGGCAGCTCTTCGGTGAAGATCTTCCAGGTCTCGGCGTGGACCCACTTGTGCCGCTCGGCGCGGAATTCTACGAAGCCAGGTGACGCTGCTCGGCGGGTTACAGGATGGTGAAGAAGCCACACGGATCGCAATCTGTGCAGGCCGCGGGTCGTTCGGACCCGCGGCCTGCTGACACTTGCGATTCCCCCCCTGGGCTGCGGCTAAGCCCCCCTTGCCGCAGTCGCGTATAGTTGCCTCGGCGAGATTTCGTGTTGGGTGTGTTTAGCCCTTGGACTTGGCCTGGGCTTCGTCGATCTTCTCGCGGATCATCTCAGCGGCCTTCGTCGCGGCTTCCTTTCCGAACGCGATCGCTTTGTGCATTCCCGAGTTGACGGACTGGGTGAATTCTTCCGATCTGAGTTTGGCCAGAATGCCACCCTTGCCATCGAGCTGCCCCGGGGCCGAATCGGGAGCCGGCGAGAGGCAGTAGATGGCGGTCGCAAAACCGGTGCCGTAGACTATCAGCAGCAAGACGAATTTTGATCTCCAACCCAATGGAGTCCCCCCTTCTTTACTGGATTTACTGTGCCAGTCCCAGCCGTGTTGCGTGCATCCGTCTCTACGTAAATACTCCGATATAAAGCGGGAGATGCAAATGGAAAAACGCTCATCGAGGGGGCCGGTAATCCCGGCGGCATCAGCGTAGGAATCAGCGAAGAGCGGTGTCGAGGATGCCCCGAAGGACGCCGCAGACAAAGGCGACGTCGTCCTCGGTCAGGTGGGCGTGAAAAGGCAGGGCCACGGTGCGTCGAGCGGCGTTTTCGCAGGCGGGAAAATCGCCCGGACCGTGTCCGTACCGCTCGGCAATGAACGGCTGCAGATGGATCGGGGGAAAGTAGTTGCTCACCTGAATCTTCTGGCGGCGCATCTCTTCGAGCAGACGATCCCGGTGCTCGCATCCGACCGAATCCGCCAAACGAACGACGAAAACGAACCAGCTTATGTCCCCGCCGGGCGGCGTTGTGGGCACGATGAGGCGGACCTCGTCGGCCAGCATCTCCTGGTACCATCGGGCCACGCGACTGCGCCGGGCCTTGATCTCGTCGATCCGCGCCAGTTGCGCCAGGCCCAGCGCGCAGTTGATGTCGCTGAGCCGGAAATTGTAGCCCAGGCGCTCGTGGAGCAGCCACTGATCACCGCTGCTGCGTCCCTGGTTGCGAAGGGAAACGCACAGGTCGGCCAGGGCCTCGTCGTCGGTCAGAATGGCCCCGCCCTCGCCCGTGGTGATCTGCTTGTTCGGATAGAAGCCAAAGGCGCTCAGCTTGCCGAACGTCCCGGCCTTCTTGCCGTTCAGGGCCGATCCGAGGGCCTCACAACTGTCCTCGACCACCGGCAGATGGTGCCGCTCGGCGATCCTGCAGATTTCGTCGAATCCGGCGGGATTGCCGAACACCTCCACGGGAAGAATCGCCCGCGTGCGGGGGGTGATCGCGGCCTCAATGCGATCCGGACGGAGGTTCAGGCTCACCGGGTCGATGTCGACGAAGACCGGCTTGGCGCCCGTCATCATGATCGACGTCGCCGAAGCGACGAACGAGAACGGCGTGGTGATCACTTCATCGCCCTGACCGATCCCCAGGGCGAGCAGACTCAGGAACAGCCCGCTGGTGCCGCTGTTGACCGCCACCGCCCGGCGACGCCCAAGATAGCGCGTCAGGGCCTGTTCGAACTCGGTCAGCCTGGGCCCCAGTGACAGGTTCGGGCTGCGAAGCACCTCAACCACACTGGCGATTTCTTTGTCGGTGATGTCGGGTCGGGACAAAAATATCCGCATCATGCACTCCTGCGCCGTGGCGCCGGTCCATCGTGACAGGGCATTCTAATCTCGCCACGCGCCGAATCCAACGCAATTCCCGCCCCACCGCTCGAGGAGGGACCGCCGCCCGCTTATAGGACCATCGGGCGATGGAATTGACGATAGCAGCGTGGCGGCGCGGGTTTGTTGGCTCTCGGTTAAATCCCGCTCCCGCACGGACCGAAGAGGACAGCGGCACAAGGACCTTGTTTCAGGAATCGCAAAGATGGCTAAAGGCAAGAACGTGCTGACGACCGGAGACGTGGCGAAGATCTGCAACGTCGCGCCGCGAACGGTTTCCAAGTGGTTCGACTCCGGACAGCTCAAGGGCTACCGCATCCCGGGCAGCAAGGATCGACGCATCCCGCTGAACGAGTTGGTGCGCTTCATGAAGGCCCACAACATGCCGACCGAGGCGCTGTCCGTCGGCAGGCTCAGGGTCCTGGTGATCGACAACGATGCCAACAACAAGTTAGCGATCGTCAACAACCTCAAGGCCCGGGACAGCTACGAGGTCCAGGCCGCAGGCACGAGTTTCGAAACGGGAGCGGCCATCCAGAGGTTCGCGCCCCATGTGGTCCTGATCAACCTGCTGGCCAACGGCATCGACGCCGGCGGCATCTGCCGGAGCATCCGCGACAATGAGGAGTATGCGACAATCAAGCTGATCGCCCTGGCCAACCATCTCAGTCAGCCGGAGGCAACCGCGCTCATCCAGAAGGGCTTCGACGGTTACGTCTCCAACCCCTCCGATGGAACGGAAGTGATTCGCAAGATCGAGGAGGTCACCGCGATCATCTACTGACACAGACGCCGCTCACCCGCACCGGCCACGCGGCGTTCGGCATGGAACGCAGGCGATCAGTAGTCCTTGTACTTCCTCAGCCAGGCCGGCCAATCCGACGGCGTCATCCCTCCGGCCTTCGTGTAAGGACTAGGAGCGTCCTTTGCGTAGTTGCGGTGCCACTTCAGCGTCCAAAGCTCCTTGAGCCCCACGTGGCGGACGGACCAGTCCATGAACAGGAAGTTCGTCCACCCGTTATGCCGGTCGATGCAGAAATGGTTGATCTCGCCGGTCGTGCCGGTGTCGCCGCCCCCGAAATCCCACGGCAGTTGGATGGGGGCGTCCATCTCACGCGGCCAGGCGTCGTGCCAGGTCGAATCGGCGAACACGGGAATGTTGTACTGGCCGGTGTGCGCTGTCGTCTTCCAGAAACAATCCTCCGGCCGGTCGCCACGAGGGCCGTACATGTGATTGGTCCAACTGTTGATCCCGTAGCTGAACGCATAGTATTGCGATCCGCCGCTGGGCGTGGCCAGCGTTCGCGTCATGGCCATGAAGGTGCCCTCCCGGCCTTGCTCATCGATCCGCGTCGCCGTCGGGCACAACAGCATCTCCCAATCGTCTCGGTAGTAGGGACGCAGGGCATTGGGCCACAGCGTCGCCTCACCGACCCCCCAGCCGGGATTGAATTTCCCGTCGTATTCGTCGGTGTAGAACTTGAACATCAGGCCCCAGCTCTTGAGCCGGGCCATGCAGGCGACGGATTGGGCCTGCTTCTTCACCCTCGACAACGCCGGCATGAGAATCGCCATCAGCAGGGCGATAATTGCGATCACCACCAGTAGCTCAATCAGTGTGAATCCCCTGCCTTTGCGCATGCCATGCCCCTTCCAAAAAGCAGCCCAATCCCCCCTATAACGCAGCCCTGATTCTACCAACCCCGGCGTCAGAAAGCAACACCCAACCGGCCTCCTGCCCCCAGCCGGACTTATTTGCGCTGTTCTTTGAGCATATAGGCCTGGAGGCGGATCAGCGTCTTGCCGCTGACCGTCCGGGCCGACAGATCGCCCAGGATCACTCCGTACCGGTCTTCATCGAGCTTCCAGTGCATCAGGACCACGTGCGGGTTGTTGAGACTCGCCCGGTCTCCATAGTAGACCACCTCCCGCCCCTGGGCGAGAAGGCTGTCGCGCATGTTCTGGAGCCCCTCCAGGACCTCGGTTCGATACACGCCTTCTCCGGCGAACGTGTATTTTAGAAAGGTCTTTCCATCCTGGTACGTCCGCCTGCTGAGGGCCTCGCGGCCGCCGAAGATGCCTCCGGCGATGACCAGGGCAATCAGAATGGCGGCGGCGGCGGCAATCCGGCTGATTCGCAGGTCCACGATGATGTTGACCGTGTCCATCCGGTGGGCGATCAGTCGGTGAGGGATGCGGTTCTTGAGCTCCTGGAGCAAGCCAGGACGGACCGGCTCCAGCCCCCGCTTCGGGAAGGCCCTGAGCAACTCCTCGATTCGCTCTTTGTCCGTTGTCATATGCTACCCTGCCATGGCCTCGGATGCGTGCGGTTCTGGGCCCTACTCTTTGACGATTTCCTTTCGCAGGGCCTCCAAAGCCCTGTTCAGCCGGCTTTTCAGCGTCCCTTCTCGTATCTGGGCCGCCTGGGCCGCCTCGGCGATGCTCAACTGATCCATGTAGTGCAGCACCACAGCCTGGCGGAGCTTCCACGGCAGCCGTCCGACGGCCTGGTGCAGCCCGGCGAACAGCTCCCGGTCTCCGGCCTGCTGGGCCGAGTCGACCTCATCCGGCGCCGGCTCCACGTCGTCCAACTCAACCGGATCGGGATGCTTGTGCTTGCGCCAGAACAGACGCGAGACGTTGCCGGCGATCCGAAACAGCCAGGCGCTGAGAGCCTTGCCCTCGCGCAACTGCCCGATGTGATACCAGGCCCGCATGAAGGTCTCCTGCGTCAGGTCCTCGCTGGTCTGGCGATCGTGCCCCATGGACCGCATAAACACGTAGACCCGCTCATGGTATCGCTCGACCAGGGCCTCGGCCGCCGCCCGGTCTCCATGCCGCAAACGCTGCGCAAGCGAGGACTCATCCTGGTCGCGGGTCCGCTCACCATGTAGAGGAACCACCTTCTGGTTAGCCAGATGCGCCGAACCGTCCTTCTGTTCTATGGCCCGTGTGTTTTTCTGCATGATTCCCACGTCGCAAGACCCACTTGCAGTATACCGCTTCGGTGGCAGCCATACAATACGGAGCTATCGGCCCTTGCCGCCAAAACGACTCTTATTGGCACAGGCCTCGTGCTATACTGAGCGGCCAATGGACGAGGTATGCTCACATTACGGCATGCCGGACAACGCGTGGCAGCTTCGATGGGCGATCAGGCCCGACGTGCTGCCAGAATGAGGCTTGCGGCAATGGACCTGGCCCGGTTCAGCGATAACGTCAGGCAGCTCTGGGAGAAGACCGACCCGTGTGCGCTGTGTCCGCGTCGGTGCCAGGCTCACCGCCATGCTGATGAAGTCGGATTCTGCGGGATTGCGGCCCTTCCCGTCGTCAGCTCGGTCGGTCCCCATTTCGGCGAAGAGAGCGTGCTCGTCGGATCGGGCGGATCGGGGACGATCTTCTTCGCGGGCTGCAATCTGGGCTGCGTTTTCTGCCAGAATTACGAGATCAGCCATCTGCGCGGGGGCCGGCGGATCAGCGTCGAACAGCTTGCCGACGCCATGCTCGGCCTCCAGCAGATCGGCTGCGTGAATATCAACTTCGTCACGCCCACCCACGTGGCCGCGCCTATCGCCGCGGCCATCGAGACCGCGCGTGACAAAGGCTTGCGGATTCCAACGGTCTACAATACCGGCGGCTACGATTGTGTCGAGGCGCTCCATCTACTCGAAGGACTGATCGACATCTACATGCCTGATGTGAAGTACGCGGATGCCACAGTCGCCGCAGAGCTTTCTGCTGCTGCCGACTATCCGCAGGTCTGCTTTGCAGCCGTCAAGGAGATGCACCGCCAGGTCGGCGATCTGCGAATCGAACGAGGCATCGCCACCAGGGGACTGCTCGTCCGCCACCTCGTTCTGCCCGAGAATCTGGCCGGCAGCGTCGAAGTCATCGACTTCCTCGCCGACCGGATCAGTCCACATACGACGATCAACGTGATGGGCCAGTACCGGCCGTGCTATCAGGCCCATGCCCACCCGAAAATCGACCGCCAGCCCACTGCCGACGAGATCGCCTCCGTTCGTGAATGTGCCCGCGCCAAAGGCCTGACCGTGCTGGACTGACACGGCGTCAGCCCGCCAAAAGGCTCCGCAACGTCATGGCGTTGTTGACGGCGTGGCCCTCGACGTAGAACCGCCCCCGCCAGTGGTCGTATTGCCAGCCGGAGGTGCCGATCCAGATGTCCCCATTGGGCGTGTGCACCAGGAGCCTCCTTGAACGCATCGCAATACGATCATTATAATCGTCGTACGAGCGTGTACCAACAGGACGCAAAAGGGGAGCGGACGGAGCATGAAATTGGAATCACACCCGGATTTCTGAAGTAGTTGGTGACGTGCAAGCCGGATTTTGATAGCATCGAGCGCATTGGGGCCATTCAAACCAGGTTCCCCATTCTTTGTGGGAATCCGTAATGGGTGAAGCACACAAGGAGCCGATGAGGTTCCACTTTAACGAGAGATCGAGGCTCGGATTTCATCGCAAGTGACAGAGGTATGCTTGCCTGTCGAGAGTTTGATCACGCGTTCGGTCTGACCTCGACCGTTGATTCGGAGTTGCGCGACATTCGGATGGGCAAGAACACGGCGCGTGGTCTTGCTGCATTGTTGTGGCAATCGGTTTGCAGCAGGCTTGTCGGAGCACCAATCCTGAGATTACGTGGAAGATCTCGGATATCTATGTCCTTCGGATTTCGGCGGGGATGAGGTTGTGGCGGACAGTCGCCAGGCACGACAGAACGACAAATGGCGCATGTTGGCCAAGAGACTCTATGGCCGTATACCACCGTCGTGGCGCCGGCTTCTGTATCCGATGGTCTTCTGCTATTGGGCATACCAGGAGATCCGGCCGCAGTTCTGGATTGGTGAGAGTCAAGGCAGAGACGATGGCCGGGGGATCTCCGTGCTCTGTGTTGCCGGCAACTGGGACAGGAGTTTTTTATTCCGGCAGGTCTTGGGCGAGCACCACCGCCAGCGGTGCACTGGCCGCGCATGGCTGTGGAATCTCTCGAAGGTTCTGACTGCACAGGGACAGCGTTGCTGTGCGGTTTTCGTCCGTGCACGGCCCGGTTTTCGGAGATTTCTCGGGCCCCAGAAGTGGATCAACATTCCCGCGTGGGTAGTGGGCGAGGTGGATCTGCCACTGCCGCGCCACGTCCTGGCCAGCGAGAACGTGAAGAAAGACCTCCGCAGGATACGGAAGAACGCATTGACTTATGAAATATCGCATGATATGCGGCAGTTTGACGATTTCTACCACCGCATGCATGTGCCCTATATAGCAGGGGCTCACGGCGACAGTGCCATCGTGGACTCTTATGACCAAGCCAAGAGGGCATTCAAAGGCAATGAACTTCTGCTTGTGATGGCCGAGGGAGAACCTGTTGCAGGAGGACTGATCGACTACTCCGAGACAGTCCCCCGGCTGGTGATGGCGGGGGTGCGAGATGGCAGCAGAGAACTTGTTCGAGCCGGAGTGATCGGGGCGAGGTATCACTTCACACTTCGTCATCTGGCAAGCCAGGGCTACACCAAAGCAGGTCTCGGCAAATCGCGCGCCTTTTTGCAGGATGGGGTCCTTCGATACAAGAAGAAGCTGGGGATGAGACTCATCCGCATGGCGGAGGGATGCTTCTATCTCAGGGTGTTCGACGATACGCCAGCGGCGGGCGAATTCCTGCGTGAGAATCCGCTGATTTTTGAGAGGGATGGCGTTCTGCATGGGGCCGTGTTCGTCAATGGGGATGTTGGCCAACTGTCCGATGCGGACATTGCGCAACTGGACAAGCGTTTCTTTGTGGAGGGACTGTCCCGTCTTTGGGTCGTATCGCTTGGCGAATCGAGCCGCGGCCTGACCGTGCCGCCCGGAGTGGCGGAGAGAATCACTGTGTGTGCGGCCTCGGAGTTCTTCAAATGGAACAGCCGGTGAAGGGTGCTGGTTCCGGCGGCGTCCTGCCGACGGACGGCGGGAGGCAGGTTGACGAGCGACGCACTGTGCCACGGCATTGAAGCAGGGAGAGGGCACGATGCCTTCAGGACCAGAACAATTCGGAACGTGGCTGGCAGGCATCGGGGCCGTGACCGTCGCGGTCGGTCTGTTGCTGATGCGGCTCGGACGCATCGGTCTGTTTCGCCTGCCGGGCGATCTCGAATTCGTGGGCAGGAACTGGCGGGTCTACTTCCCACTGGGCACGCGTGCATCCTCCTGTCGCTGATCCTGACGCTGATGCTCTGGCTGATCCACTACCTGCGCCGCTGAGAATCGAAGCGATTGCCGCTTTGTTTTCGTGTCTTTCAGCTTATAATCGAGCCCATGAGAAACGCGATACTCAGCGCGATCTTCGACCAGATGGCCGACATCATGGAGATTCTGGGGGAGGACCCCTTCCGCATCAACAGCTACCGCAAGGTCTCCCGCGCTGTCGCCGAGCTGCCGACGGACGTGGGCATCCTTCTGGAGGACGGGCGTCTGGCCAAGACGCCGGGGATCGGCAAATCGAGTCTGGCCAAAATTCAGGAGTTCGTCGCGAGCAACCGTATCACGGCGCACGAGGAGCTTCTGGAGCGAATCCCGCCTTCGCTGCTGGAGCTGCTCCACATCCCGGGCATGGGACCGAAGGGAGTTAAGGCCGTGTACGAAGGCTTGCACGTCAAAGGCCTTGACGATCTCAAGAGGGTCGTCGAGGACGGATCGCTGGCGACTCTGCCGGGCTTCGGCCAGAAGAAGGCGGCGGCCATCCAGCGGGGGATCGAGTTCCTGGAGAAGTCAACGGGTCGCATCCGGCTGGACCAAGCGATGGAAGCCGCCGAGATGGTTTGTGCGTGCCTGCGGGGCCTGTCCGGCGTCAAGCGTGTGGAAGCCGCCGGATCGCTCCGCCGACGGGCCGAGACCATCGGCGACGTGGACATCCTGGTGGCCACGGGAAAGGGCAAGTCAAAATCAAGAACGAGTCCCGAGAAGATCATCCAGTCATTCACCCAAGCCTCCTTCGTTGAACGCGTCCTCGCGTCGGGCGACACGAAGGGCTCGGCCATCATCCAGACCGAAACCACGCCGGTGCAGGTGGACGTGCGCGTCGTCCCAGCCGAGAGCTTCGGCGCCGCCCTCCAATACTTCACAGGGTCTAAACAACATAACGTCCGCCTGCGCGAGATCGCCATCAAGAGCAAGCTCAAGCTCAACGAGTACGGCTTGTTCGATGGGGACAAACAGGTCGCCGGCGCCACCGAAGAGGGGATCTACAAAAAGCTGGGGCTGGACCCCGTCCCTCCCCTGCTGCGCGAGGACCGTGGCGAGGTCGAAGCCGCTCGCTCGCATGCCCTGCCCGAACTGGTGCAGATCGAGGACATCCGCGGCGATTTCCACATGCACACGCTCGCTTCCGACGGCAGGAACGAGATCGAGCAGATGGTCGGGGCCGCCCGCGGGCTGGGCTACGAGTTTCTGTGCATCACCGACCACTCCGAGTCCTCCGTCATCGCCAATGGCCAGAGCCCCAAGCGACTCGCCAAACAGATCGAGCAGATTCGCAGGATCGGCGCCAAGCTCAAGGGGATCACGCTGCTGGCAGGCGCCGAGGTCGACATCCTGGCGGACGGCTCGCTCGACTTCGACGACAAGCTGCTCGCCGATCTGGACTATGTCGTCGCGTCGATCCATTCGGGCATGACCAGCCCCCGCGAGAAGGTCACGATGCGAACGCTCAAAGCGATGGAAAGCCCCTACGTCAGTTGCATCGGCCATCCGACGGGCCGGCTGCTCGGCCAACGGGAAGCGATGGACCTGGACATCGCGGCGGTGATCGAGCAGGCCGCGCAGACCCACACGGCCCTGGAGATCAACGCCAATCCATACCGGCTCGACCTCAAGGACCTGCACTGCAAGATGGCTGCCGAGGCGGGAGTCAAGCTCGCCATCGGGACCGATGCCCACAGCACGGAGGGCCTGGGCCTGATGCACTTTGGCGTCGCGACCGCCGGACGCGGCTGGGCTACGAAGGACGACATTCTAAATACCCTCTCACCGGCAAAGCTCAAGAGCTGGCTGCGCGCCAAACGTCCCCGATAGCCGCCGTCGAGGCGACTGCGGCGAACCTGCTGGACGATTTCGTGACGATCCTGCTATAATCCATTCAGACCAGCAGACTTAGCAGCCGATACCAATGCTGGTTCAACTGAAATGACAGAAAGCAGTGCCCCGCAGAAGAGAAAGCCAATGACCAAGACAGAGAGCACGGCAGGCAAGACCGGGTCTCGACGCGCGTTCGGACTGCCTCTGTCTGTGGTCTTCTTCGTCGCGTATTACCTGTACCTCGCCCTCGAAATCGAGCTGCACCTGCTCTACCACGGCGCCGGCCTGATCGACAATTTCCCTGTCTTCTACTGGGGTTGGGACTTCTTCGCGGAATTCACGACCTATCCAGGGGGCCTTGTCGAGTACCTCTGTGCCCTGCTGTCGCAGTTGTTCTACTACTCATGGGCCGGAGCGGCGGTGGTCACGATTCAGGCGTGGCTGATGTGCCTGTGCACGGACTACGTGGTCTGCAAGCTCGGCCTGGCGCGATGGAGGGGACTGCGGTTCGTCGGCCCGCTGGTTCTGCTGGCCATCTACTCGCAGTACACATTCCATCTGCCTGAAACGATGGGGGTTCTGGCAGCGATTGCGGCCTTCTGCCTTTATCTGAGGCTTGCACCCAAGACAGAGGTTCGCGCAGGTTTCTGCTTTCTGGCCCTCTCCATCGGCTTCTACATGTCGGCAGGAGGTCCGTATCTGGTGTTCGCCGTGCTGTGCGGACTGGCTGAGATCCTCTTCAATGGCCGGTTCCGGCTTGGCGCAGCGCAATTGGCTGTCGGCGCTGCCACACCCCTGGCGCTGGGCGTCGGCCTCCTCGGGCAACGTCCGCACGACGCCTATTTCCAGTTGCTGCCGCTTTCGTGGAAGATCACGACCTTTACGTCCACGGAACTGATGCGAGGAGCCGTTTGGGCAGTGATTCTCTTTCTTCCTCTGAGCCTGCTGGTCTTGGGGATTGTGGGCATGTTCTCTGCATCGCTGGAGTCGCGGCGGCCGCGAAAGAGGGACAGGACCCCTTCGAGACTGCAATCCATTCGCAAGGCGGCCGACAGACTGGCGGGCGACCCGCTGCACAGCCGGTTCGGCCTGAACGTACGGACGGCCGCACTCGTCCTGGCGACCGCTGCCACGCTGCTGCTGTACCGCAACCCCAGGGTCAAGACCCTTTTCGAGGTCGACTACTTCTCTCGCCAGGAACAGTGGTCGAAGGTCGTGGAGATCGGCCGCCGGAACCCCTATCACTACCTCGTCTGTCACGCGGTCAACCGGGCGTTGTACCGCATGGGAAGGCTCGGAGACGAGATGTTCGCCTTCCCCCAACAACCCGAGGCCCTTCTCCTGACCAAGCAAGAGGCCTATTGGCAGAAGTTCGACACCTGTGTCGATATGGGGCTTGTGAACCAGGCGCAGGACGCCCTGATGATATGCGTTGAAACGTACGGTGAAAGGCCTCTGCTGCTCCATCGGCTGGCCCGAGTCCACACGATCAAGGGCAATACCAGCACGGCCCGTGTGTTCCTCGGAGCCCTGGCGAAGGTCCCGTTCTGGACTCGACAAGCCCGCGCCGATCTGGCGAAGCTCGACACCGATCCCGGCCTGTCTCAGGACGCCGCGATCCAGCACTGGCGCTCCATTATGCTTCGGCACGACTTCGTCCGGAACGCGGACACCCTGACGCTGCTGCTGACGGAGAACCCGGCTAATCGGATGGCCTATGAGTACGGCATCGCCAGCCTGCTGCTGACCAGGAACATCGAGCAGTTCGGGCAGAATGTCGAGAAGTTCCGCCCACCCGGTGTCTCTGGCCAGCCAAGACACCACACCGAGGCCCTGCTGCTGCACAGGACGCTCAAGAAGCTGCCCATCGACGCTCCCGGTCAGACAATCCCCAGGGAGGCCAAAGTCAGGCTTCACGAGTTCTTCCAGACCCTTCAACAACATGGGAAAAACAAAGCCAACGCGATTGCGGCGTTGAGAGCACCGTTCGGCGATACGTATTACTACTATTACTTCCTCGGCGGTTAAGGGGCTGATTGTGCGTAAACCCTTTGCGGTCAGTATGTTCCTTCTGGTTGTCGCCGCAGGGGTCTGCGCAGGTCTGGTCTATGTGTCGAACCGGCCGGAGCCCGTCGGCAGCTTCGGGGAACTCGACCGACGCCCCCGGATTGAGCCGGACTACACCGACGCAGTGATCCCGCCCAACATCGCCCCGCTGAATTTCGTGGTTCACGAGCCGGGAACCGCGTACGGCGTCAGAGTCTCCTCCTCGCAAGGTGACCCGATCCAGGTACTCAGCAGAAAGCCCGCCATCCAAATCGATGGGAAACCCTGGCATGCCCTGCTTGGGCAGAATGGCGGCCGGGAGCTGCGAATCGACGTCTACGTAAAGGGCAAGGATGGCCAATGGAATCACTTCCAGCCCGTCACCAACCGGATCGCCGAGGAGAACATCGACCGCTTTCTCGTATATCGAAAGATGCACCCGACGCATCTGCGGGTCAAAGGGGAAATCGCCATTCACTTTCGCGACTTGACCGGGTTCGGCGAGTCGACGCTGCTCAGCGGAAGAAGCGTTGAACACGGCTGCATCAACTGCCATTCCTTTGCCGCCAATCGGAGCGACAAGATGCTGATGGGCGTGCGATCGCCGAGGTACGGCGTCGGCACGCTGCTGGTCGACGGCGACTCGGTCCACGAGATCGGCGCCAAGTTCGGCTACACCTGCTGGCATCCCAGCGGGCGGATGGCGGTCTATTCCGTCAACAACCTGCCCATGTTCTACCACTCCAGTCGCAACGAGGTGCGCGACACTGTGGATCTCGATTCCCTGCTCGCCTGTTACTTCAACGACAGCAAGAAGATAGGCGTCGAGCCGAACCTCGCCCGCAAGGAGCACCTGGAGAACTGGCCTGCCTGGTCGGGTGACGGCAAACACCTGTATTTTTGCAGCGCGCCGATGCTCTGGCCCAGGGACACGCCGAACCCGCCGCTGCTGTACGATCAGGTCAAATACAGCCTGATGCGAGTCTCGTACGATCTCGACGCCGACCGTTGGGGCGCGCTGGAAACCGTGCTCTCCGCGAAAGATACGGGCAGGAGCATTGCGATGCCCAGGTGCAGCCCGGACGGGCGGTGGCTGTCGTTCTGCATGTGCGATTATGGCTTCTTCCCTACCTGGCAGGCCGACAGCGACCTGTACCTGATGGACCTGGCAGCCCGGGACGACGCCGGCAGGCCCGCCTACCGGCGTCTCGGAATCAACAGCGACACGAGCGAATCGTGGCAGACCTGGTCCAGCAACAGCCGATGGCTCGTCTTCAGCAGCAAGCGTCTCCACGGGGTTCTCACCCGACTGTTCATCAGCTACGTCGACCGTGACGGGACGGTCCACAAGCCAATCGTGCTGCCCCAGAGAGATCCGGCCTTTTACGAGTCCTGCCTTCTGACGTTCAATACGCCCGAATTGGTCACCGAGCGGCCCGCCGCGACGGGCGAAGTGCTTGCCAGGACCTTCCGGAAGCGCCATGAGCTGGCGGTCCAGATGCCCATTACCATGGCCACCCCCAAGGCCGGCCAGAGCTCCGGCGAGTCGGCCTGGCAGGCGCAGGGGCAGCGCGAGTAATCCGTGTCGCACGCACGCTGGAGCCGCAGAACCCTTGCCGAGCGAAAAACTGCCTCCTTCCCAAGATTTTTTCCTTGAACGGGTCTCGTCTCTGGGTTAGAATCTGTTTATTCGACCTGTGATAAAGCAATGCTTATCGGTCCTCGCATCTGTTCGGTGCGGCAGGAGTGTTGCCACTTTGGTTTCGCGTGGGAGGGTGTCTGACAGGCGCCGGTACGAAAACTGTGGGCGCTCATTTCCAGACGACCTGACCATCCCTTGCCCGTGATCGGAAGACTATCTGAAGGACCGAGACATGTGTTCTCCAGCCACCCTTGTGAGAACACGCTCGTGGTAACAGCGGCGTAACCATTGCCGGCCCGGTCGCAGCAACGCATGGGTCAAGGAGGTTCGAGAGAGAGTGAGTGATTCTGCCCCGTCTGCAACCAGCGTCGTACCATCGAGACCAACTGTTTGGACCGTCGCATTGCGTCTCCCTTAGAGGCACCTGGACCAATCCCAGCCATGGACGGTCTTTCGTGACCCGGAGCGATGGCTCTCGGTCGTGACACGATGGAAGCATTTCCGGGCGCCTGCCGCCCGGGCGTTGGCAGGAAGGAGGTGGCCATCGAGCGAAGGGAAGTAAGGAGAGTCCGAAGGAGTGTGTGGTAATCAAACCCAAGTGTGATTAGTCCGAGGAGGACGCGTTATGAAGAAGTTAGCATTATTGGCACTGTTGGTGTGTCTGCTGGTGTCGACCGTTTCGACAGCCGGCGTGTTGCGGGAAATCTGGTGGGTCAACCTGGGCATCGACGATGCCATCGCGCTGGTTAACAGCGGGACACCGGCCGATCAGATGGACATCCTGGCCAATCCGACCTGGGTGGACATCGCCGACAACTACGTCGCGAGGATGAGCGGCTGGCTGACGATCCCGGCGACCGGTGAGTACACCTTCTATGTCGCCGGCGACGACTACCAGAGACTGTACGTCAGCCAGGACGACGATCCGGCCAATGCCGTGCTCGTTGCCTTTGTGGATGGCTGGACCGCCTCGCAGGCGTGGACCAGCTATGCCGACCAGAAGTCCGAGCCGATGATGCTCGAAGAGGGCCAGGTTCTGGCCATCGTCGGCATCATGCAGGAAGGCGGCGGCGGCGACGGTCAGGACTGGGGCTGGACCGGCCCTGGATTCGAGGCCATCACCGTGATCCCGGGCGAGTATCTGAGCCATCCGTACGAGACGATGGCCGGGAGCCCCTCGCCGGCTTCGGGAGCCACAGGCGTTATTGACGCCGTCCTGAGCTGGGATGCGCCCGCCGTGGGCGAGGACCCTGTGTACGACGTGTACTTCGGCACCGATGCAGCCGCCCTGGCGCCGATCGCCGAAGGCATCATCGAGACCACCGTGGACGCCGGCACAGCCGGTATCGACCTGGACTTCGCGACGACCTATTTCTGGCGCGTCGATGCCAGCGGCGTCGAGGGTCAGGTCTGGAGCTTCACCACCGAACCGATGACCTTCGCAATGCAGAACGTCGTGGCCACGAGCAACGGCACGGCCCAGGAAGGGTCGGGGCCGGAGAAGACGCTGGACGGCCTGACCTCGATGGAGGCGACCGAGCAGTGGCTGGCCGCTCCGCCCGAGGGCGAGGCCCTGTGGATTCAGTTCGAGTTCACGCGCGTCTACAAGATGTACGACATGAAGGTCTTCAACTCCAACACGCAGTTTGAGGCCCTGCTGGGCTACGGCGCCAAGAGCGTCACCATCGAAACCTCCGCTGACGGCGCCGAATGGGCCGCCTTCGGGGATGTCGAGCTGGCTCAGGCCGCCGAGTCGACCATCGATCTGGCCGGCGTCGGCGCCAAGTTCGTCCGTCTGACGATCAACAGCACGTGGGGCGGCCTGTTCCCGGATTCCGGTCTGGCCGAAGTGGCGTTCACGTATGTCCCGGCGCAGGCCCGTCTGGTCGCGCCGGCCAACGGCGCCACGGGCGTGAGCCCCGCCACGGTGCTCGACTGGTATGCCGGCCGTGATGCGGTCTCCAGTGACGTGACCGTCAACGGCGTGGTGGCCACGGTGGAAGCCAGCAGCTTTGCCGCCGACCTGGTCTACGGCATGCCGTATACCTGGAGTGTCGACGAGAACGACGGCGCCGCGGTCTGGGAAGGCGACGAGTGGAGCTTCACAACGGCCGAATTCGTGTCGGTCGCTTCGGATGTGTTGGCGTACGGCGAAGCCGGCAACACGCTGGAAATCGCCATGGACGGGGCCGACCTGACGGCGTATGCCCCCGACACGCTGCGCGTGGCCTACAAGGGCAACCCCGTTGGCTTCGCAGAAGCAGACGGCGTGGTCACCATGAGCGGTGCCGGCACCGACATCTGGAACAACGCGGATCAGTTCCGCTATGCCTACAAGACGCTCAATGGCGACGGCTCGATCATCGCTCGCGTCGACAGCATCAGCAACATCACGAACAACTGGACCAAGGCGGGCGTCATGATCCGCCAGAGCACGGCCCCTGGCTCTGCTCACTCGCTGACCGTGATTACGGGCAACTTCTGGGCCGCCGGCGCCGGCAACGGCGCGTCGTTCCAGGGCCGTCAGGTCGCCGACGGTGGCAGTGTGAACAACGATGCCGCCACCGCCGTCGCGCCGCCGTATTACGTCAAGGTCGAGCGCGTTGGCAACATCCTCACCGGGTTCATCTCGGCTGATGGTGCCGAGTGGCTGCAGTTGGGTGGTGACCGTGAAGTCGTGATGGAAGATCCGGTGCTGATTGGTCTGGCCGTGACCAGCCATGACGCCGCCAACACCGTGATTGCTCAGCTCTCTGAGATCAGCACGACGGGCGATGTCACGGGCGACTGGACGGCGGAAGCGATCGGCATGGCCATGCCTTCGAACGACGCCGCGGGTCTGTATGTGGCGATCGAAGACGCTGCCGGTGGGGTTGCCACGGTCGTGAACGCTGATCCGGCGGCAACGCAGGCCATCAGCACGCAGAACTGGAACATTCCGCTGGCCAGCCTGGAAGGCGTGGATCTGGCGAACGTCGCCAAGATCGTCGTCGGCGCCGGCGCTCCGGATGCTCCGGCAGCCGGCAGTGGCACGGTCAACGTCACGATCAGCTTCGGTACGCCGTTGAGCCACAATGTGCTCGCCGACGTCACCAGCCCGGCTGACGTGATCGTGGGCGTTCCGAACGACGGCGATTGGCCCGGCGCCGAGACGCCGAATCTGGCGTTCGACAACAACACCGCAACCAAGTACCTGCACTTCAAGGGTGAAACGGAGCCCACCGGCGTCCAGATTACGCCGGCTGTCGGTGCGACGGTTGTGACGGGACTGGCACTGACCACGGCCAATGACGCCGTGGAACGCGACCCGATCAGCTTCGAGCTCTATGGCTCGAACGAAGGGATCGACGGACCGTACACGCTGATCGCCAGCGGTGACGTCGTGGACTTCGCCGGTGAGGTCGCCTGGCCGCGCTTCACCAAGAACGTCACACCGATCACGTTTGAGAACGAGGTGGCGTACACCAACTATCAGATTCTGTTCCCGGCGGTTCGCAATCCTGGTGGTGCGAACAGCATGCAGATCGCCGAGATCGAGCTGATTGGTGTGTCCACGTGGTAACCGCGTTACCAACACCGTAAGTGCACTTGGCAGCATCCTGGGGCCCATGCCGTCTGGCATGGGCCCTTCTTTTCAGGCCCGATTCGTCCGTTGGCTCGGTGTCCGTCGGGTCCGGATTTCTATAAAGTCCCCCCCCTGGAAGACCGAAGAAAACCACAGCCGCCCCCACGTATCGGACGGGAGCGTCAGAAACAGACCAGGTCCGAGAAAAGCTGGATCGGATCGGCCAAGGACGCGGGTTATTGACGCACTCTGGCTTGAACGCGAAGGTCGCTTGTGTTAGACTTGCTTCATTCGACCGGTGGCGTCATCGCATTCGGCAGTCCTGGCATGTCTTTGCTGCGACGCATGTGTCTGGTTTGAGTCTGAGGAGCTGGTCCCACCAGGAACGTGATGACACATAACCGCTCACAATCACGAGAGTTTCCTGATCAGGGAGGATCTCGTCAGCGGGGAGCAGTTGTTCCCGGCCTAACCCCAGCAAGTGTGGATTCGGGTGTTGTCGGCCCAAGGCATTGATGGGAAGGAGGTGGCAATCGACCGACGGTGAACAGGGAAGGTGCTGCGAGCACTGAATGGGATCGCATTGTATCGTGACGCAAAATGCCAAATGTACGGGGAGGACCCAAAATGAGAAAAGCAACGTTAATCGCAGTTGTGGCAAGCCTGATGCTGTCAGCGGCGAGTTCCGCTGACGTGTTGCGGGAGATCTGGTGGCAGAACGTCAGCATTGATGCCGCGATCAACCTGGTCCAGAGCGGCACGCCCGCCGATCAGGTGGACGTTCTGGCCGAGCCGACGTGGGCGGATATCGCCGACTACTATGTGGCAAGACTGAGTGGCTATGCCGTGGTGCCGGCCTCCGGCGACTACACCTTCTACGTCGCCAGCGACGACTATAGCCGGCTGTACGTCAGCCAGAACGACAACATGGCCGACGCGGTTCAGGTCGCCTATGTCGACGGCTGGACCGGCTCGCAGGCCTGGACCTCGTACGCCAGCCAGAAGTCCGCACCGATGTCGCTGACCGAAGGCCAGCTCATCGCGTTCTACGCGGTCATGCAGGAAGGCAGCGGCGGCGACAACCTCGCCATCGGCGTCACAGGCCCGGGGATCGAAGGGATCACCGTGCTGCCGGATTCAGTGACCTACGCGACCCATCCGAGCAAGGCCAACAAGCCGAGCCCGGCTGACGGCGCTACCGCTGTTGTCAATGCGATGCTGGCCTGGGGCGCTCCGGCCACAATCGAGTCGCCCGCGTATACCGTGTACTTCGGCACCGATGCGGCCGCGCTGGCAGCGATTGCCGAAGGCATCACCGACACGTCGGTCGATGCCGGCAGTCTGGCGGCGGGCCTCCAGTTCGAGACCACTTACTACTGGCGTGTTGACACCAACGGAGAAGCAGGCAGTGTCTGGAGCTTCACCACGCAGCACGGTCGCCCGATTGTCACTTCTATCAAGGGTGATGCCGTCGCCCCCGGTGGTGATGCCCAGCTGGTCTGCGAGGCCACCAGTGTCGTTCCGTCGGAACTGAGCTACCAGTGGTACCGAGAGACGGTCATCATGATGGGCTTTGAGCTGCATGATGTTCCGCTGCCCGAGGGCGTTGAGGCAACACTCAATGTCGCCGGCGCGACCATCGACGACCAGGGATACTACTACTGCGTCGTGACCAATGAGAACGGCTCGACCACGTCGGCGATGATGTTCCTCGACGTGCAGACGGGTCTGATTCACCGCTGGACCTTCGATGAGAGCGCCGATGGCGTGACGATCCCGGACGTGATCGGCGGGGCCGATGCCACGCTGATGAACGGCACCGGCAATGCAACGATCGCCGGCGGCCAGGCCACCCTGGCCAACACCGGTTCGCAGAACTCCTCCAGTGCCGCGGCCGGCGACTACATCGACCTGCCCAACGGCATCATCTCGCCGATGACGCAGATGACCATCGAGTGCTGGACTACCTGGGACGGCACCGATGCCATCTGGCAGCGGGTCTATGACATGGGCACCGCCAATGGTGGCGAAGACGCTTCCAACGGCGGCGACGCCACGACCTGGTTCTGCGTCTGCCCGGACAACGGCAGCCGCGTGCTTCAGGTGGAGTACCGTCGTCTTGGCGCGGCCTTCGTGATGCCGGTCAACGACAACGGCAAACTCGCCGCCGGGCAAGAGGTCCTGATCACGCAGGTCCATGATGATATCGCCGGCATCGTCAAGGTGTATATCAACGGCACGATCATCGGCGGCTATGCGGCGCCGGCCGTGCTCAACGAGTTCATCGACAACAACATCTGGCTGGGGCGTTCGCAGTGGGGCGACCCGCTGTACTGCGGTTCGTTCAACGAACTGCGCATCTATGACACCGCCCTGTCGGCGGCCGAGATCGCGGCCAACTACCTGGCCGGTCCCGATGCTATCGCGGAACCCGCCGCTCCGTGCGATGTGCACGTGGTGGGCGACCGGAACGATGACTGCGTCGTCGACTTCGTCGATGCCGCCGTCACCGCCGATGAGTGGCTCGTGCAGTCGCTGGCCGACTAACCAGTAGGCCATTCGAACCATGATGCTGTGCCCTGAACTAAGGGCACGGGAAGAACCTCAAGGGCCTGTACCGCATGGTGCAGGCCCTTTTTCGTGGCCGGCGGCGCATCGGCCCAGGCATCCCGGCGCAGTCTGCCCCCATCCGGAACTACAGCCCATCGGCCGTTGCTTTCGATACGCGGTAGTGTAAAGGATGTTTCGCACATTTTCTGGGAGTAGTCACTCGGGTCAAGGGATCGAGGTCCACCTTCCGGTTCCTGGCCCCCTTAAGGGGGCCGCACGTTATCGGATGCTCACGCGCTGACGA